>JABLTQ010052971.1_pt1 | contig 37722 bp, 29 predicted proteins | sample 7160101 | NCBI WGS metagenome assembly JABLTQ01 (sample SAMN14651228, study PRJNA627086) | human gut metagenome | isolation source: feces | host: Homo sapiens
TTCCATATCCCTCCATACACACCAGAGATGAATCCGATAGAGCAGATCTGGAAGGAGATACGAAAGCGCGGCTTTCGAAACGAGGTTTTTGCAACCTTGGAGAAAGTCGTTGATCGTCTCTGCGATACCATTTGCTCGCTTACCCCTAATACCATTTTCAGCATTACCGGACGCGATTGGACTATTAAAGCGTTTAATTAGGTTTTAGTATGAACACGCGATCGCCACAATGTGCACTTCTACTTCGCCCGTGATTTTATGGTGGCGGTTTTGCTGCTGCTTGCGATTCAGCGCAAACTCCAAGCCTTCTTCGACGAACCGCTGTGCTATGCTGCAAATGGTGCCAATACTCACTCCGTATGCTTTGCGTATTTCCCCAAGCTGCCATGGCTTGTCATTATAGGTCTCGTCCAACTTCAGCAAGACTTGTGCATGTTTGATCTTTTGCGCTGACGCTGTACCTCTTCTTGTCATCTCATTGAGATACTTGTGCTCGTCTTCCGTTAGGGTTACATGATATTTCCGTGGCCGCATTTCTCTCACCTCGGCTATATCATAGGCATGATAACTGTTGTCACGGGCTGTGATTTGCCCAAGCATATCCATTTCCTTTCTGAACCGGGATTTGTCAAGGAGTGTTTTGCGAGGCAGTGCGCAATACGCATTGACAAAACGCAGGAGTGATGCTATAATCATGCCGTTATCAAGAATGATGTTATTGCAGAGCGCGAGGCGGAAACATGGCCAATAGGGGTCACTCCCTGGAGGACGGGATCGTTCAGGCTGCATACTCGGAGTTTCTTACCTACGGCTTTCAGAAAGCCTCGCTTCACAAGATCGCTGACAAAGCCGGTGTCACCACGGGGGCAATCTACACAAGGTACAAGAATAAAGACGCACTGTTTGGCAGTTTGCTTCAGGATTTTTTTGATCCGCTTATTTGGCATGCCTTTTTGCAGAAAAGTGCATCCCGCACGGGGATTGACTCATTTTTACAGAAATACTCTTGTTGACTTCGCCACTAACTTAGTGGCGTTGGTATATTGCGCCTCCCTCAGTTTTTTGCGCTTTGGGGAGGTTTCCGATAACCACAGATTAAACAATTGGGAGGTATTTTTATGAGAACAAGAAGTAAGCTTTCTATACTGCTCAGCATCCTGCTGTGCTGTACTATGCTTGCGGGATTGCTGCCCACCGTCGCATTTGCTGAGGATGGTACCACCGTATCCTCGGAGAACGGTGCAGACACGCCCTCGAAGAACGGTGCAGACACGACCCCGGAGAACGGTGCAGGCACGTCCTCGGAGAACGGTGCAGGCACGTCCTCGGAGAACGGCACCGCCGCGCCCGCGGCTGCGCCCTCGGCCGCGCCCTCGGCTGCGCCTTCCGTTGCATGGATTGGGGAAACCGGATACCCGACATTGGAGGAGGCGGTAAATGCCGCTGCAAGCGGTGATACCATCGTACTTGGGGAAGGGAAATTCACGCTTTACAAAAAAGGTGCAGATACAAAAGGAAAAAGCCTCACATTTGTGGGGCAGGGAGCCGATAAAACCGCATGGGGCATTGGTGCAACGTTGCCTGATCCGGCTTATTTTGGGACGGAATACAATGGCGATTATAGTTTCGACGGCTCCGGCACAATCACATTTCGGAATATGACCTTGCAATCGGGTTCAGCCGATTATCTTGGCTTTATTCGCGCAGATAAGACCGTCGTTGAAAACTGCAAAATATACGGCAAGACCTTTTATTGGGGCTACACCTCCGCCACATTCAGAAATACAACCTTTTTCTGTCCGAACGGCGATTATGCAGTATGGACATATAGCTCGCCGGAAATGACCTTTGATGGCTGTACCTTTAATTCTTCCGGAAAAACGATCAATGTCTACACGGACTACGGTGCCGGGAAATGTGATATTACCGTGAATTTCAATAATTGCACTGTCAATTCCGAGGCAGCCATCAAGAATGTACTGAATATCAACGACAGCAACATGGGCAACTATAAGTACCGCATTCACATTTCCGGAAATAATTCCATCAATGGCTCGGTGTACCGCGATAAAGTCACCTGCAGCAGATGGTTCGGCTTCGGCGGAAAGCCCGGGAACAACACCGGAAGAAGCGTTGTCACCTTTGATAGCACTCCCGTTTTTGAGAACGGCGAAATGCTCGGCCATGAGTTACATCCGGAGTATACCGACGGCTACAAGGACAATGCTTACACGGTAACCACAACCGAATGGGTAAAGGCAGAGGACGGTACACATTATACCAGATCCGTGAAAAAGGTCTGCGATTACTGTGGCTACGATGCTGAGACGAAGGAAACTGGCTATTCTGTAACGTATACCGACGGTGTAGATAGCGCGGAGATATTTGAGGATCAGAATACCGTGGTGCCGGAGAATGCCGGAACACCCGCATTTAATGGCACTCCCGCCCGGGAAGGCTATGTTTTCAGCGGCTGGGCTCCTGTAATTGCTGACAGGGTGACCGAAAACGCCACCTATGCTGCCACCTGGAAGATTGATGCCAACGGAAACGGGAAGGCGGACGAGGACGAGGAAAAATACACCGTGACCTACACCGATGGCGTGGATGATGAGGAAGTCTTTCCCGATCAGGCTCATGGCAAGCTGCTGTCCGGCACCGATACCCCCGCTTTTGGAGGAACTCCCACCCGTAAGGGCTATCAGTTTGGCGGTTGGGATCCTGAGGTTTCCGAGACCGTGACAAAGAATGTCACCTACACCGCCAAGTGGGAGAAACTCTACACCGTGACCTACACCGACGGCGCAAAGGGTAAGGCGTTCAAGGATCAGGTTTATGACAACCTGCTGTCCGGCACCGCCACCCCCGCGTTCGACGGCAAGCCCACCCGCAGGGGCTACACTTTCAGCGACTGGGCGCCAAAGGTCTCCAAAACCGTGACCAAGGATGTCACCTATGTCGCCCAGTGGAAGTCCAACTCCGGCAAGGACAACGTTCCCAAGACCGGCAGCGGTGAGATCGCCATGATTCTGGGCAGCGTTCTGATGTTCTCCTTCTGCGGCGCGGCTGCTGTCTGCGTCTACGACCGCAAGAGAAGACAGCGTTAAGAAAACAACGTAAACTGTTGAACGAGGGCGGTGGCGGAGATTCCGTCGCCGCCCTTTTCCGGCGGATGCCCTGGAGCATCCCATATTGAGAGGAAAGAAACATGGCAAACAGGCAAGGCAAATTCCAGACACCCCGCACCCCCGTCCCGCCCCGCCGCAATGACGCCGGGCAGCGCAGACGGAGAAGAAGAGGCCCCAATCCCCTTTTCATCATCCTCGTGGCAGTGTTCTGCATCGCGCTGATCGCGGTGACTGCCATCCTGATCCATATGGGCAAAGCCCGCAGTGATTTCCGCAAACTCTCCGAAATGGTGGAGGAAAACGCCACGGCCACCGCTGCCCCCGTGGAGACCACGCCGCCGGAGACCCGGTCCACCGGGCCGACCACGGAAACCACCGTCCCCACGGAGCCTGAGCCGACAGAGCCGGTGATGCTGGCGAAGTATGCCCCCCTGTATGAGCAGAACCACGATCTGTTTGGCTGGCTGCGCATCGACGGCACCGTTATCGACTACCCGGTGATGCACACCCCCACCGATCCGGAAAAATATCTGCACACGAATTTTAACCGGGAGTACAGCTTCGGCGGCATTCCCTTCATCGACGCCAACTGCTCCGCCGACAGCGACAATCTGCTGATCTACGGCCACAACATGCTGGACGGCAGCATGTTCCGCTCCCTGCCCAAGTATGAGAGCAAATCCTACTGGCAGGCGCACCCCACCATCCACTTTGACACCCTCTACGAGGAGGGCGAGTACGAGGTGCTTGCGGCCTTCTATGACCGGGTCTATTACACCTACGAGAACTGCTTCAAGTTCTATCAGTTCATCGACGCGGCGGACGAAGCGGACTTCAACAACGCCATCTCGAATTTCCGCTCCAAGGCGCTCTACGACACCGGCGTCACCGCGGCCTACGGTGACAAGCTCATCACGCTGGTGACCTGCGCCTACCATGTGGAGGACGGCCGCTTCGTTGTCGTCGCCCGAAAAAAGTGACCGTCATTCCATCCCCGCATATAACAGGGCTGTCTCATGGAGACGGCCCTGTTTTTTTGCCAATTGCAGAAAATCGACGTCTTTTTCCATTGACTTTTGGTGTGATATTGCGTATAATTCAGGCATAAAGGTAATGATGGCATTACCGTGCAGACAGTCTGTGCCTCCGGCATGGATCGCCAAATGAAAGGAGAGTATTTCAAGATGAAAAACCATGGTTTGCGCAGAATTTTCAGTCTGTTTCTGGCACTGTTCATGGTCTTCACACTTCTGCCCACGACTGCGTTGGCAGAGGATACGACGGGGGCTGACGAAACCCAGCCCAAGACCGTCGTAGTGAACGGGGACGAGAAGAAGACCGACCCCCCCGCGCAGGAGCAGCCTAAGAACGAGAATCCCCCTGCACCGGAAGAGCCGAAAACATTCACCGTTACATACACTGACGGTGCAGACGGCGCAGTATTTCCCAATCAGGTTTACCGCGACCTGTCGTCCGGTACCCCGACCCCCGCTTTCGACGGCACCCTTGCCCGGGAAGGCTATACCTTCGCCGGCTGGAATCCCACCGTTGCGGGAACCGTGACTGCGGATGTCACCTATGCCGCCAAATGGGAGGAGGGCAAGACCGGTCCAAGAAGAGTGACCGTGCCGACGATTCCCGGACCCGATGTAGATCCCGCCGCTTTGGACACCGGGCATAAGATCGATGTCCGATTCACCGTCCTGTATGTGGGTGACGAATTCAACATTGGCTACAACTACGGTTCTTCCGAAAAGACCAAGTTTGTTTGCCAGTACAAGACGAATCACTCCGACACCGCATATAACAACCACACGATCGCGATTTCTGATATCAAGGCCGCCGCAGGCCGCGCTTCCGTCAACAGCGGCTACCAGATCGTCGGTTGGTCAAAAGAATCCAACGCGAATCCCACAACGTGGTCGCTTAACAAGAGCGGTACGACCGCCTGCAACAAGGGTTCTACGATTTATCTCGTAGCGAAGAACCCCAATCCCACCACGAAATATACATACACGCTGAACTATGATGCCAATGGCGGCACCGGCGCGCCCAGTGCTGATTCGTGGTCTACAACAGATGCAGCTATCAGATACCACTCCTTTACAGTGAAGAATACCATTCCCACCCGGGAAGGCTATGTCTTTAAGGGCTGGAAGGCCAATGACGGGTCTGATACAATCTACACTGGTGGTATGACGTGTGCCGTATCCCAGTATGGCAATGATGTTGTCAAGAATGGCAACACCTGGACCAGAACGCTGTACGCCGTGTGGGAAGAAGCAACTCCCCCCAAGCCTGATAAGCCCACGGCTCCCGGTGAGGGCGACCTCAGCGGTCTGATCGGTAATATCACCGTCAACTGCACCAACGGCAAGGCTGCCCACGAGCTTAAGGCCAAGGGCTACACTTTGATTTCCGGCTCCTACACCACCAATGAGGTTGCAGGCGACGCCGAGAACGGCTACACCTGCACGGTCACCATCAACTCTCAGAAGTATGTGGAGCAGTTCGACACCAATACCCGCACTGTCCATGATCCCAAGGGCGTCAACGCGACCGTTACCCTGAAATACACGGATAATGGCTGGACTGTTGAGAGCGGCGCCCCCGTTGTTTTCGACGTCGCGTGCGTGACGGAGATCGTTCCGCCCGCAAGGCCCGGTGCTGAAGATCTGTCCAATCTGAAAGCGCCCGTGGATGTGACCTGCACCACGAAGCCCGAGACGCACGCCGCCGTACACTTCTCGCTGAGAGGTGGAACATACACCATCGGCGATGTTGCCGGCAACGAAACTGACGGCTACACCTGCGACATTACCGTCACTGCTGACAAATATGTGGCGCGGTACAACATGGACTATGGCAAGCACACCCTGACCGGTGACAACACCAAGACTCTTACGCTGAAGTACGTAGAGGGTCAGTGGGCTGTCGATACCCCCATTACCTTCCCTGTCGAGTGCGAAGAAGAGCTGTTCCCCGTCCATCTTGTGATTTATCGCAACGGCAACACAACGACGGCTTATAAGGACATCGCGCTCGAAAGCCAGCCGAAGGGGCATGTCATTGACCTGTCCACGATCGACATTGCCGACTATTACACCGGGAACTACAAGTTCTACGGCTGGTACGACGACGGCGCGTGGAATAACTACAAGGCGAACCCCGCAAATCCCCCTGCCGGTCTGAAGGAGAAAACCGTCAACGGCTGGACGAATTTGAAGTGCATGGTCTATGACAAGTACCAGGTCGTTTACTTCCAGAGTGAGGAAGCCTTGAGAGACTTCCAGAATGACCACAGCAAGACCGAAGGTCGGCTGTACAGCACCACTGCGCTCTTTGGTTCGACCCTTCCCACCGCGGACGCTCCCACCCCGACCCGCACCGGCTACACCTTCAAGTTCTGGAGCCGTGAGGGTCAGAACGGCGACGTAACCGGCCAAACCGTGAACGGCTGGACGAATCTGTACGCCGTTTGGGAAAAGAACACCTACACCGTGACCTACACCGACGGTGTGAACGGTGAGGCATTCGCGGATCAGGTTTACAACGTCCCCTTTGAGGACGCTACCCCCGCTTTTGATGGCACTCCCGCCCGCGCGGGCTACAAGTTCCTCGGCTGGGAACCCACGGTTGCTGAAACCGTGACCGAAAACGCGGCCTACGTCGCTCAGTGGGAGAAGCTCTACACCGTTACTTACACCGACGGCGCGGACGAAAAAGTCTTTAAGGATGATGTCCATTCCGATCTGGAGAAGGACACCCCGACTCCCGCTTTCTCCGGCGGCACTCCCACCCGTAAGGGCTTTGTGTTCGACGGCTGGAACCCAGAGGTCGCTGAGACCGTGACCGAGGATGTCACTTACACCGCTCAGTGGAAGCCCGTCCAGCCCGATAAGAAGGCCATTGAGAACGCGATTGGCAGAGGCGTGGCGGTTGTCTGCGATAACCAGAACGTCAACCACGGCGAAAAGAAGTATAAGCCGACGCTGGGCGAGTACACCGTCAGCGATGTCATGGGCACCGCCGCCGATGGCTACACCTGCACCGTTACCGTCAAGGCTGCCAAGTTTATCGAGAAGTACAACTCCGACATGGGCGACGCGGTTCATACGCTGATTGCCGGTGAACCCGCCGAAAAGACCATTGAACTGAAGTGGAATGGCGAAAAGTGGGTCGCTGAGACCGAACTGCCTGTCACCTTCCATACCCTGTGCCCCCCCGAGCAGCCCAGCAAGAAGGACATCGAGGGTGCGATCGGCAGAGGCGTGCGGATCGTCTGCGACAACCAGCACGTCAACCACTGGGCGAAGGACTACAAGCCGACGCAGGGTGAGTACACCGTCAGCAACGTCACCGGTACCGCCTCCGAGGGCTACACCTGCACCATCACCGTCAAGGCGGCCAAGATCGTCGAGAAGTACGGCAGTGATTTTGGCAAGCCCCATGATCTGACCGTCGGCGAGGCAGCTGAGAAGACCGTTGAGCTGAAGTGGGATGGCGAAAAGTGGGTCGCGAAGACCGAACTGCCCATCACCTTCCACGTCGAGTGCCCCCCCGAAAAGCCCACCTACGATGAACTGAAGGAGCTGGGCATCGACGCGAAGGTACACTGCGCGACCACCACCGCGCACACCGACGCGACCTACGCGCTCATCGGGGGCACTTACGAAATTTCCGACCCCGCGCGCAAGGGAACTGTGTACACCTGCACCCTCACCGTGAAGGCGAAGGATTATGTTGCCAAGTACAACACGGAAGAGAATGTTGGCCCCCACACTCTTGATGACCGTGACAGCAAGACCATCGAGCTGACCTGGAACGGTGAGAAGTGGACGGCTGCGGAAACCAGAGTCACCTTCAACGTCAAGTGCGAGCTTCTCACCGTTACCTACACCGACGGTGTGAAGGGCGAGGAAGTCTTCGCGGATGTCGTCTACAAAGACATCCCCTACGGCACCGGCACCCCCGCCTTCGGCACGAAGGATCCCACTCGTGAGGGCTACAAGTTCGTCGGTTGGGAACCCGAAGTCGCCGAGACCGTGACCAAGGATGTCACCTACACCGCCAAGTGGGAGAAGCTCTACACCGTTACCTACACCGACGGCGTGAAGGGCAAGGCGTTCAAGGATCAGGTCTACAAGGATCTTGAGTCTGGCACCGATACCCCCAAGTTCGATGGCAAGCCCACCCGTAAGGGCTACACCTTCACCGGTTGGTCCCCCAAGGTCACTGACACCGTGACCAAGGATGTCACCTATGTCGCTCAGTGGAAGTCCGTGAAGAACGGCAAGGACAACATCCCCAAGACCGGCGACAGCGAGATCGTCATGGTTCTTGGTAGCGTACTGCTGTTCTCCTTCTGCGGCGCGGCTGCTGTAAGCGTCTACGACCGCAAGAGAAAACATTTCTAAAATACGCAAGGGAGGCGACGGATTTCCGTCGCCTCCCATTTTTGCCCCCATAACGCGGCTGCCCCCACTCCGGCATTGACTTTTTCTGCCTGATGAACTATATTATACGTGCATTTATATGAAGAAAAGGTGATAACGATGTACATAGATGATTATAAGCGCTGGCTGAGCGCTGATCTGGAAGATCCCGCCCTCACCGACGAACTGAGGAAAATCGAGGGACAGGACAATGAGATCAAGGAGCGCTTTGCTGTGGCGCTGAAATTCGGCACCGCCGGTCTGCGGGGCATTCTGGGCGCGGGCAGCAACCGGATGAATATTTACGTTGTCCGGCAGGCCACCCAGGGACTGGCGAACTGGGTCAAGACCCAGGGCGGCAGCCAGCTGGTCGCCATTTCCTATGACAGCCGCATCAATTCCGACGTATTTGCCAGAAACGCCGCCTGCGTTCTGGCTGCCAACGGCATTCGGGTGCGGATTTACGACGCGCTGATGCCCGTCCCCGCCCTGTCCTTTGCCACCCGGTATTACAAAGCGAACGCCGGTATCATGATCACCGCCTCCCACAACCCCGCCAAATACAACGGCTACAAAGCCTACGGCCCCGACGGCTGCCAGATGACGGATGATGCCGCCGCCGTGGTGTACGCGGAGATTCAGAAAACCGATATCCTCACCGGCGCGAAGATGATGGCCTTTGAAGACGGCATCGCCAAGGGTCTGATCGAATACGTGGGCGAGGACTGCAAGGAGGCGCTGTACAGCGCCATTGAAGCCTGCGCCGTCCGCCCCGGCATCTGCAAAACCGCCGGACTGAAGCTGGTGTACTCCCCCCTGAACGGCTCCGGTCTGGTGCCGGTCACCCGGGTGCTTCATGACATCGGCATTGACGACATCACCATTGTCCCCGAGCAGCAGTACCCAGACGGCAACTTCCCCACCTGCCCCTATCCCAACCCGGAGATTTTCGAAGCTCTGCGGCTTGGTCTGGAGCTGGCCGAGAAGACCGGCGCCGATCTGATGCTGGCCACCGACCCCGACGCCGACCGGGTTGGCATTGCCATCCGCTGCCCCGACGGCTCCTACGAGCTGGTCTCCGGCAACGAGGTGGGCGTGCTGCTGCTGGACTACATCTGTCAGGGCCGCATTGAAAAAGGCACCATGCCCAAGCGCCCCGTGGCGGTAAAGTCTCTGGTCTCCACTCCCCTCGCTGACATCGTGGCCGCGGATTACGGCGTGGAAATGCGCAACGTTCTCACCGGCTTCAAGTGGATCGGCGACCAGATCGCCAAGCTGGAGGCCGCCGGTGAGGTGGACCGCTTCGTTCTGGGCTTCGAGGAATCCTACGGCTACCTTGCAGGCCCTTACGTCCGGGACAAGGACGCCATCATTGGCTCCATGCTGATCTGTGAAATGGCGGCCTACTACCGTTCCATCGGCTCGTCCATCAAGGCGCGGCTGGAAGCCATTTACGCAAAATACGGCCGGTATCTGAACAAGGTGAACTCCTTTGAGTTCCCCGGCCTGTCCGGCATGGACAAGATGGCCGGTATCATGGCCTCTCTGCGGGAGAAGCCCCCTGTAGAGATTGGCGGCTACAAGGTGACCAAAATCACCGACTACCAGAACACCGCTCAGACCGGCCTGCCCGCCGCCAATGTGCTGGTGTACAATCTGGAAGGCGGCGCGACGGTCATCGTCCGCCCCTCCGGCACCGAGCCGAAGATCAAGACCTATTTCACCACTCTGGGCAAGGATCTGGCGGAAGCCGAAGCACAGGAAAAGGTTCTCGCCGACGCTTTGAAGCCTATTCTCGCGTAATTCCGTGCAAAAAAGGCAAGCCGAAAAACGGCTTGCCTTTTTTGAACATTGTACATTACTCGATGATCCGGATCCAGCCTTCGGGGGCTTCCAGACGACCCATCTGGATGCCGGTGAGGGTATCGTAAAGCTTCTGGATGGTGGGGCCCATACCCACGTAGTGAATTTCCTTGCCGTGATCCACAATGGTGCCCACAGGGGAGATGACCGCCGCCGTGCCGCACAGGCCGCACTCGGCAAATTCGCCGATCTCTGCCAACTCCACGGGGCGCTCCTCCACCTCCATGCCGAGATAATCCCTCGCCACCTGCAGCAGGCTGCGCCGGGTGATGGAGGGGAGAATGGTGTCGGACTTGGGGGTGACCAGCTTGCCGTCCTTGGTGACGAAAATCACGTTGGCGCCGCCGGTCTCCTCAATGTGGGTGCGGGTGGCGGAGTCCACGTAGACGTTCTCGTCAAAGCCCTTCTCGTGGGCGTCCACAATGTTGTAAAGGCTCATGGCGTAGTTTAAGCCCGCCTTGACGTCGCCGGTGCCCTTGGGCGCCGCCCGGTCAAGATCGGAGATGCGCAGCTTCAGGGGCTTGATGCCGCCCTTGAAATAGGGGCCGACCGGGGTGACGAACACCCGGAACTGATACTCCGTCGCGGGCTTGACGCCGATGATGGCGTCGCTGCCGAACATGAACGGACGGACGTACAGCGTCGCGCCGGAGCCGTAGGGCGGCACCCACTGGGAGTTTGCGCGGACGGTCTCCACTACGGCCTGCACGAACCTGTCCTCGGGGAACACGGGCATTTTCAGGCGGCGGCAGGAACTGGCCATCCGCTGGGCGTTCAGGTCAGGGCGGAAGCAGACGATGCGTCCATCCTCGGTTGTGTATGCTTTCAGCCCCTCAAAGCAGGTCTGGGCGTATTGCAGAACGCAGGCGCACTCGCTCATGGTAATGGTGGCCTGATCGGTCAGGCAGCCGTCATCCCACTGGCCGTTTCGGAAATTGGAGACATAGCGCATGTCGGTCTGGACGTAGCCAAATCCCAGATTGCCCCAGTCAATATCTTTTCTTTCCATTGTAAACACCTCTCTGAAATTTTATTTCCCAATTCTAGCACCGCAGGAGGCGCAAGTCAAGCATTTGGCGCGGAAAAAAGTATCTCATACAGGGACATTTGTCTTTTTCAGAGGAACCCACAAAAACCGCCCCTTCTTCCCCCCTTTTTCCTGCGAAAAACTCCAAAAGGGACTTGTATTCAATATGGTAAAGTGGTAAAGTATAGGAAAGCACCCCAGAAGAAAGGACTCCGTGTTATGGATATCGTTCGACATCCCGGTGAAGATCTGTTTTTCGAGGCCATTCTGTCCCTGCGGACGGTGGAGGACTGCCGCCTGTTTTTTGAGGACGTGGCCACCATCAAGGAATTGCAGGCCATGTCCCAGCGGTTCCGGGTCGCCTGCCTGCTGGACGGGGGCGAAAACTATATTGAGGTCTCGGAATCCACCGGCGCCAGCTCGGCCACCATCAGCCGGGTCAACCGGTGCCTGCTCTACGGCGGCGGCTACCGGACGGCGCTGGACAGGCTCAAGGAATCGGGAGTCCTCCCGGAAGGCGAAGAAAAATAAAACAGGGTACACCCCTTGGCTCTCCCTCTGGGAGAGCCGTCACCGAAGGTGACTGAGAGGGCTTTTCCCCTGTTTTCCCTCTCCGTCTTCGCTTCGCTCAACCGCCTCTCCCAGAAAGAGACAAGGGGGCAGTTCAATCGCGCCCCTATGCCCAAAAGCCCCGCCGTTTTCGGGTGTATCCATGTCCATTTTTCCCAATTGACAACCACTCCTGCCCATGCTATAATTTAACAGATAAGTTCAGCGGCTCATCCCGCCCGTCTTGCCGCTTTCCGGCAGGGCGTTTTGCTATGCAAAAGCATAGCAAAATAAGAAATGTGCCATTTCCTCGCCCCTGCGGGGCAACCGGAAATGATGCACAAAAAACTTCATGCGCCGGTATTTGCGCATTTTCGTGGAGCGGTGCTCATGCATGAAGTTTTTTACAGAAAGGAGATCAGCATGACGGATATGACGAAAGCCAAGGTTTACGCTGCTTCTTTGGGGTCCGTATTTTCCGAAGGGGTTTGTTCCTCCCTTTCCGCCCCCGGTCTTTCCGGGTTCGATTCTTCTGAATATGTTATTTTTCCCGGCTTTTGTGACGTGCATGTGCATTTCAGAGAGCCGGGTTTTTCTTATAAGGAGACCATCGCCACAGGCAGCCGGGCAGCCGCCCGGGGCGGCTATACCGCGGTCTGCACCATGCCCAACCTGAACCCGGTGCCGGACAGTGTGGAGAATCTTGGGATTCAGCGCCGTCTCATTGAGGAAACCGCCTGCATCCACGTCTACCCCTACGGTGCCATCACAATCGGCGAACAGGGCGAAGCGCTTTCCGACCTGGAGGGCATGGCGCCCGACGTAGTGGGGTTTTCCGACGACGGCCGGGGCGTGCAGAGCGATGACATGATGCGGCAGGCCATGCTTCGTGCAAAAGCCCTCGGGAAGCCCATTGTCGCCCACTGCGAGGTCAACTCGCTCTTGCGGGGCGGGTACATCCACGACGGTGATTATGCCAAAGCCCATGGCCATCGGGGCATCTGCTCCGAAAGCGAATGGGGGCAAATTGCCCGGGACTTGCAGCTGGTAAAAGAAACCGGCTGCGCCTACCACGTTTGTCACGTCTCCGCCAAGGAAAGCGTGGCGCTCATCCGCAAGGCCAAGACCGAGGGACTGGACGTGACCTGCGAGACCGGCCCCCACTATCTGGTGATGGACGACAGCGACCTGCAGGAGGACGGCCGCTTCAAAATGAACCCGCCCCTGCGAGGAAAGGAAGACCGGGAGGCCCTGATTCATGGAATTCTGGACGGCACCATCGACATGATCGCCACCGACCACGCCCCCCACTCCGCCGAGGAAAAATCCCGCGGTCTGGAAAAAAGCGCCTTCGGCATCGTGGGCATTGAGACCGCTTTCCCGATTTTGTATACCTGTCTGGTAAAACCGGGCATTCTAAGCCTGAACAAACTATTGGAGCTTTTGTGCGTCAATCCCCGCAGACGCTTCGGTCTTCCTCTGGGGACAGACTACAGCATCTGGGACTTGAACGCCGCATACGCCATCGACCCGAAGGACTTTCTTTCCAAGGGCAGAGCCACGCCCTTCGCGGGCTGGCAGGTCAGCGGAAAGTGCATCGCCACCATCTGTGACGGAAAGCTGGTATACGCCGCTCCGGAAACTCACACCGCCAAATAACGAGAGGAGAAACACCATGGCAAAAAGAACCGACATCAAGAAAATTCTCATCATTGGCTCCGGCCCCATCGTCATCGGTCAAGCTGCTGAGTTTGACTACGCCGGGACGCAGGCCTGTCTTGCTCTGAAAGAAGAGGGCTACGAGGTGGTGCTGTGCAACTCCAACCCCGCCACCATCATGACCGACACCATCATCGCCGACAAGGTCTACATGGAGCCGCTGACGCTGGAATATATCGCCAAGATCATCCGCTACGAGCGTCCCGACGCCATCATCCCCGGCATCGGCGGTCAGACAGGTCTGAATCTGGCCATGCAGCTGGAAAAGAAGGGCATTTTGCGGGAATGCCGGGTCAGGCTGCTGGGCACCTCCAGCGAGTCCATCGAGCGCGCTGAGGATCGGGAGCTTTTCAAGGAGCTGTGCCAGTCCATCGGCGAGCCGGTCATCCCCTCCGAAATTTCCTACTCCCTGGAGGAGGCCAAGGAGGCCGCCAAGCGCATCGGCTATCCTGTGGTGCTTCGTCCCGCCTTTACTCTCGGCGGCACCGGCGGCGGCTTTGCCTACAATGAGGACGAGCTGGTGGAGATCGGCCTCAACGCCTTCGCCCTCTCCCCTGTCCATCAGGTTCTGGTGGAAAAGTCCGTCAAGGGCTACAAGGAGATCGAATTCGAGGTCATGCGGGACTCCAATGACCATGCCATCACCATCTGCGGCATGGAAAACATCGACCCCGTAGGCGTCCACACCGGTGACAGCATGGTGGTCGCCCCCATCATGACCCTCAGCGACCACGACATGAAGATGCTCAACGACTCCGCCATCAAGATCATCCGGGCGCTGAAAGTGGAGGGCGGCTGCAACGTCCAGTTTGCCCTCGACCCCAATTCCTCCAAATACTACCTCATCGAGGTCAACCCCCGGGTCTCCCGTTCCTCCGCTCTGGCCTCCAAGGCCTCCGGCTACCCCATTGCCCGGGTCACCGCGAAAATCGCCGTGGGCATGGCGCTGGAGGACATCAAAATCGCCAACACCAACGCCGCCTTTGAGCCGAAGCTGGACTACGTCATCACCAAGCTGCCCCGGTTCCCCTTCGACAAGTTCACCTCCGCCATCAACATTCTGGGCACCCAGATGATGGCCACCGGCGAGGTCATGGGCATCGGCTCCAATCTGGAGGAATCCCTGCTCAAGGGCATCCGCTCTCTGGAGGTAGGCGCGAACCACATCTACCATCACAAATTCGACGACATGACCACGGAGGAGCTGCTGGACTATATCAGCGTGTTCCGCTCCGACAACATTTTCGCCATTGCGGAAATGGTCTACCGGGGTGTCACCGTGGAGCAGATTCATGAGATCACCGCCATTGACGTCTACTTTCTGAACGCCATCAAGCGCATTGTGGATATGGAGGAATACCTGAAGCTCCATGTGAAAGAGCCGGAAGCCCTTCTGGACGCGAAGAAGATGGGCTTCAGCGACAAATATGTAAGCCGGCTGTGGAAATGCTCCGAGACGGACGTGTCCGATTTCCGCAGAGAACACGGTATGTTCCCGGCCTTCCGTATGGTGGACACCTGCCACACCGGCGCGTATATCCCCTACTTCTACTCCTCCTACACCGGCGGGAACGTCTCCCGGCTGACGAACAAAAAGAAGATCGTGGTACTGGGCGCAGGCCCCATCCGCATCGGTCAGGGCGTGGAATTCGACTACTCCACCGTCCACGCCGTCATGACCATCAAAAAGGCGGGCTACGAGGCCATCATCATCAACAATAACCCAGAGACCGTCTCCACCGACTACACCACCGCCGACAAGCTGTATTTTGAGCCTTTGACTCCCGAGGATGTCATGAACATCATCGATTTTGAAAAGCCCGACGGCGTGATCGCGTCTCTGGGCGGCCAGACCGCCATCAATCTGGCCCAGCCCCTCCATGACCGGGGCGTGAAGATCATCGGCACCGGCTGCGAGGCCATCGACAGGGCCGAAAACCGGGACGCCTTTGAAAAGCTCCTGAAGGAGCTGAACATCCCCCAGCCCAAGGGCAGAGCCGTCACCAAAATTGAGGACGGTCTCGCGGCGGCAAACGAGATCGGCTACCCCGTGCTGGTACGTCCCAGCTTCGTGCTGGGCGGCCGCGCCATGCAGATCGTGGCAAACGAGACCCAGCTGCGCCATTACCTGAAAAGCGCCGTGGAGATCGACGAGGACAAGCCCGTTCTGGTGGACAAATACATTCAGGGTCGGGAAGTGGAGATCGACGCCATCTGCGACGGACGGGACGTGTTCGTCCCCGGCATCATGGAGCTGGTGGAGCGCACCGGCGTTCACTCCGGCGACTCCATCTCCGTCTATCCCTCCTTCTCCATCTCTGACAAGGTCAAGGGCATCATTCTGCAATACTCCAAAAAGCTGGGTCTGGGCATCGGCATTGTCGGCCTGTTCAATGTGCAGTTCATCGTAGACCCCGAGGACAACGTGTCCGTCATCGAGGTCAACCCCCGTTCCTCCCGCACTGTCCCCTTCCTGAGCAAGGCCACGGGCTACAGCCTTGCGGACATCGCCACCGACGTGATTCTGGGGCTGAGCTTGAAGGAGCAGGGCTTCTTCGACATCTACCCCGCCGAAAAGGAGCGCTGGTACGTCAAAGCGCCAGTGTTCTCCTTCAATAAAATTCGCGGTCTGGACGCCTATCTGACTCCCGAAATGAAGTCCACCGGCGAGGCCATCGGCTATGACCGCACCATGACCCGTGCCTTGTACAAGGCGCTGCAGGCCTCCGGCATGAAGCTGCAGAACTACGGCACCGTCCTTGCCACCATCGCCGACCGGGACAAGGAGGAAGCGCTGCCCCTGATCCGCCGCTTCTACCGTCTGGGCTTCAACATCGAGGCCACCGCCGGAACTGCCACATTCCTGAAGGAAAACGGCATCCGCACCCACGTTCTGGGCAAGATCAGCGACGGCAGCGACGAAATCCCCAACGCCCTGCGTCAGGGACACATTGCCTACGTCATCAACACCCGCGACCCCGGCTCCAGCGGCCGGGACGGCATAAAAATCCGCCGGATTGCCACGGAGCATAACGTGACGCTGTTTACCGCGCTGGACACCATCCGGGTTCTGCTGGATGTGCTGGAAGAAACCACGCTGACGATTTCTACGATTGACGCCTGAGCAGGCAACGCCAAAAATTCCCGGAAGGAGCGACCATGAAACAGAGCATTTTCACAATCCTATCCAACACCCCCCTGACGGACTGCGTCTACAAAATGGTGCTTTCCGGCGACACCTCCGCCATTACCGCCCCGGGGCAGTTTGTCAACATTCAAATCACCGGGAAATTCCTCCGCCGTCCCATTTCCGTGTGCGACTATGACGGGGATACCCTCACCATCGTCTACAAGGTGGTGGGCAAGGGTACGGAAATTCTCTCCCGGATGGTTCCCGAGGAGAAGCTGGACATCCTGACCGGCCTTGGCAACGGCTACGACCTCGCCCCCGCCGGGGACAGCCCCGTCCTACTGGGCGGCGGCGTGGGTGTCCCGCCGCTGTACCACCTTGCCAAACGGCTTCTCGCCATGGGCAAGCAGGTGACGGTGATTCTGGGCTTCAACACCCAATCGGAAGTGTTCTATGAAGCCGAATTCCGGGCGCTGGGCTGCCGGGTGATCGTCGCCACCGCCGACGGAAGCTATGGCGTCAAGGGCTTCGCCACCACGCCCCTGAACGATCTGAATTATTCCTATTTCTACACCTGCGGTCCGGAGCCGATGCTCAAGGCCGTGTATAAAGCCACCCGCACCTCCGGCCAGATGAGCTTCGAGGAACGGATGGGCTGCGGCTTCGGCGCCTGCATGGGCTGCTCCTGCAAGACCCTCACGGGATACAAGCGCATCTGCAAAGACGGCCCCGTCATGCGGAAGGAGGAAATTCTATGGGAAGCCTGAGCGTCAATCTCTGCGGCATCGGGCTGGACAACCCGGTCATCCCCGCTTCCGGCACCTTTGGCTACGGCTATGAGTTTGCCGAACTGTACGACATTAACTGCCTTGGCACCTTCTCCTTCAAGGGAACCACGAAAGAACCCCGTTTTGGAAATCCCACGCCCCGCATCGCCGAGTGTACCGGCGGCATGATCAACGCCGTGGGGCTGCAAAATCCCGGCGTGGACAAAGTCATATCCGAAGAACTCCCGAAGCTGAAAGCCTGCTTCCACAAGCCCGTCATGGCCAACGTCTCCGGCTTTTCCGTGGCGGATTACGCCTACACCTGCGAGCGGCTGGACAAAGAGGAACAGGTGGGCTGGCTGGAGGTCAACGTCAGCTGCCCCAACGTTCACGGCGGCGGCATGAGCTTCGGCACCTGCCCGGAAGCCGCCGCAGAGGTGACGGCAGCGGTGAAAAAGGTCACGAAAAAGCCTGTTATCGTCAAGCTTTCCCCCAACGTCACCGATATCGTCTCCATCGCCAGAGCCTGTGAGGACGCGGGGGCGGACGGCATCAGCCTGATTAACACTCTGCTTGGTATGCGCATTGATCTGCGCACCCGCAGGCCCATCATTGCCAACAAAATGGGCGGTTTTTCCGGCCCCGCCATCTTCCCGGTGGCGCTGCGCATGGTCTATCAGGTCGCAAATGCGGTAAACGTCCCCGTGGTGGGCATGGGCGGCGTCAGCAGCGCCGAAGATGTGGTGGAAATGATGCTGGCAGGCGCTACCGCCGTAGAGGTGGGCGCTGCCAATCTCGTAAACCCCTACGCCTGCCGGGACATCATCCGGGAGCTTCCCGCCGTCATGGAAAAATACAAAATTGAAAATCTGGAAGACATTATAGGAGGCGCGAAATAATGGGTAAGGACGTCATTGTTGCCTGCGATTTTTCATCCGCCGAGGCGACCTTCGCTTTTCTTGACAAATTCACCGGCCGCAAGCCCTTCGTGAAGATCGGCATGGAGCTGTACTACGCGGAGGGCCCCGCCATCGTCCGGGAGATCAAAGCCCGGGGGCACAAGATTTTTCTGGACTTAAAGCTCCACGACATTCCCAACACCGTGAAAAAAGCCATGTCCGTCCTGCGGAATCTGGACGTGGACATCACCAACCTCCACGCCGCCGGCACCACCGCCATGATGAAAGCCGCGCTGGAAGGTCTGACCCGGGAGGACGGCACCCGTCCCCTGCTGATCGCCGTGACTCAGCTGACCTCCACCGATCAGGCGGCCATGGAGTCCGACCTGCTCATTCATGAACCCATTGACGAAGTGGTCATGCACTACGCCGAGACCGCGAAAAACGCGGGTCTGGACGGCGTGGTCTGCTCTCCTCTGGAAGCGGGGAAGGTGCATGAGCGCTGCGGTCAGCACTTTCTCACCGTGACCCCCGGCGTCCGCTTCGCCGACGGCGATGTGGGCGACCAGAAGCGGGTGATGACCCCCGCCGCCGCCAAGGCCATCGGCTCGGACTACATCGTGGTCGGCCGTCCCATCACGGCCGCCGCCGACCCCGTGGCCGCTTATGAACGCTGCGTGGCGGAATTCTGCGACTGAAATAAGGAGGAAGCATTTTGGAAAGCTACAAAAGAGAATTCATTCAGTTTCTGGAGAAGGCCGGTGTGCTGAAATTCGGTGACTTCACCGCCAAATCCGGCCGGAAAATCCCCTATTTCATCAACGCCGGGGAGATCAAAACCGGCAAAGAAATTGCAACTCTCGGCGAATTCTACGCCCGCGCCTACCGGGAAAAGCTGGGGCAGCGGAAGGCCGTCCTCTATGGCCCCGCCTACAAGGGCATTTCCATCGCCGTGTCCGCCGCCGTTGCCCTGAGTCGGGACGGGCTGGACGTTCCCTTCTTCTTCAATCGCAAGGAAGCCAAGGATCACGGCGAGGGCGGCGTGTTTGTGGGCTATGTCCCCAAGGCCGGTGAGGACGTGGTCATCGTGGAGGACGTCATCACCGCCGGGACTGCCATCCGGGAAAGCATGGCTATCTTAAGCCGTCTGGAGGGCGTCAAGGTCGCCGCCACATTTATTATGGTTGACCGCAAGGAGCGGGGTAAGGGCGAAAAGCTAGCCATGGAGGAAGTGGAAGAGGAATTTGGCTTCCCCGTCTACTCCGTGGTGGATGTGTATGACATTATCGCCTATCTGGAAGGAAATCCCGCCAACGCCGAAAATGTGGCGCGGATCAGAAATTATCTTGCCGTGAATGGAGCGAACGCATGAGAAGTCTGAACAGCATTCTGGATTTAGGCGTAGACGAGTTGGATGGGCTGATCGCCACCGCCAAGGACATCATTGCCCACCCGGAAAACTACTGGGACAGATGCGCCCACAAGAAGCTGGCGACGCTGTTCTTCGAGCCCTCCACCCGCACCCGCCTGAGCTTTGAGGCCGCGATGCTGGAGCTGGGCGGCAGCGTCATCGGCTTCAGCGAAGCCAGTTCTTCCTCCGCTTCCAAGGGCGAAAGCGTGGCGGACACCGCCAAAATTGTCAGCTGCTACGCAGACATCATCGCCATGCGCCACCCCAAAGAGGGCGCGCCCTATGTGGCAAGTCAGGCGGCCACCATTCCCGTCATCAACGCCGGAGACGGCGGCCACAATCACCCCACCCAGACCCTTGCCGACCTGCTGACCATTTCCCGGGAAATGGGGCGGCTGGATAACCTCACCATCGGTCTGTGCGGCGACCTGAAATACGGCCGGACTGTCCACTCCCTGATTGAGGCCATGAGCCGCTACAAAGGCATTCAATTTGTTCTGATTTCCCCGGAGGAATTGAAAATCCCCGGTTTTATTCGGTATAATGTTTTTGAAAATCAGGGAATCCCCTACACGGAAGTGTCCTCTCTGGAGGAAGCCATGCCCAAGCTTGACGTGCTGTACATGACCCGCATCCAGCGGGAGCGCTTCGACGACCCATGGGAATACGAGCGGCTCAAGGACAGCTACGTTCTCGATACCGAGAAAATGAAGCTGGCGAAGGAAAAAATGTGCGTCCTGCACCCCCTGCCCCGTGTCAATGAGATCAGCGTCAAGGTGGACGACGACCCGAGAGCCGCCTATTTCCGTCAGGCGCTGAACGGCAAGTACATGCGCATGGCGCTCATCCTGAAGCTTCTGGACGAAGCCGCCCGGAATCCCGCAAAAGAAGCCATTGACACGACCGGTTTGGAATACGACCGTGTCTGCCGCAATCCCAAGTGCATCACCCAGACCGAGCAGGAGCTGCCCCAGCTGTTCCGCTGCACCGACAAGGCCGCGGACATCCACAGGTGCATCTACTGCGAGCAGAGAGCCTAATCTTTATCCCACAAAAAATGCAGAATGCCGTTGTTTCGGCATTCTGCATTTTTATTTATCCCTTATATCTCGGCTCGCAGGTCAGGTTGACGCCCAGACGCTTGAAGGTCTTTTCGTCCACCGGGGACAAGATCACCGAGGAATGTACCTCGCAGCCCCGCAGCTTGTCCAGCTGCTCCATGGCCAGTTCCGCCATGGGGTTGGTAGCAGCACAGATGGACAGGGCGATCAGCGTCTCGTCGGTGTGGAGACGGGGATTGCGGTTGCCTAAGTGGTCAACCTTCAGGTGCTGGATGGGGTCAAGCACCACCGGGGAAATCAGGTGCAGGCTGTCCCGCATACCCGCCAGCTTTTTCAGCGCGTTCAGCAGCAGCGCCGAGGACGCACCCAGAAGGTCGGAGGTCTTGCCGGTGACGATGGTACCGTCGGGCAGTTCCATGGCGGCGGCAGGCGCGCCGGTCTGCTCCGCCCGCTGCAGGGCAGGGGCGACCACCTTCCGCTCCGCCGGGGTCACACCGGCCTTTTTCATCAGCAGCTCCAACTTGCGCACCGTTTCGTCGCTGCCTTTGCCCTGCTTCTGCTCGCACATGGTCACGTAGTATCTGCGGATGATCTCCTGTCGGGAGGCGAACCGGACGGCTTCGTCATCTACGATGCAGTTGCCCACCATATTCACGCCCATATCCGTGGGGGATTTGTAGGGGCAATGCCCCAGAATCTTCTCAAAAATCGCCACCAGCACAGGGAATGCTTCCACGTCCCGGTTGTAGTTGACGGTGGTGACCCCGTAGGCTTCCAGATGGAAGGGGTCGATCATGTTCACGTCGTTCAAGTCCGCCGTGGCGGCCTCGTAGGCAAGGTTCACCGGGTGGTTCAGCGGCACGTTCCAGATGGGGAAAGTCTCGAATTTGGCGTAGCCCGCCGTGTTGCCCCGGATATGCTCGTGATACAGCTGGCTCAGGCAGGTCGCCAGCTTTCCGCTGCCGGGGCCGGGGGCCGTGACCACCACCAGCGACCGGGTCGTCTCAATGTAGTCATTTTTCCCGAAGCCGTCGGGGCTGACGATGTAGCCGGTGTCGGAGGGGTAGCCCGGAATCTCAAAATGGTGATAGACCCGGATGCCCAGCCCTTCCAAGCGGGACTGGAACGCCTTCGCCAGCGCCTGTTCATGGAAGCGGGTCAGCACTACGCTGGAAACGTACAGGCCGAAGCCCCGGAAAATGTCGATCAGGCGAATGACGTCCCGGTCATAGGTGATGCCAAGATCGCCCCGAACCTTATTCTTTTCGATATCGTCGGCGTTGATGGCAATGACCATCTCCACCTGCTCCTTCAGCTGCAGCAGCATCCGCAGCTTGCTGTCCGGCTGGAAGCCCGGCAGAACGCGGGAAGCATGGTTGTCGTCATAGAGCTTGCCGCCGAATTCCAGATACAGCTTGCCGCCGAACTGGGCAATGCGCTCCCGGATGTGGGCGGACTGCATTTGCAGGTATTTATCGTTATCAAACGCCGCTTTTGTCATTTCCGTTGCCTCTTTCCCAAAAACTTTCCACCATTTTACCCTATCCGACGGGAAATAGCAAGGCCATTTCGCGGGAAAATCTTCTCTTTCGCGGGATTGCTTCTTGTTTCGGGAACGGCGCCGTGCTATAATGAACGCATCTATTTTTTCGGAGGTGTTTCCATGGAATTCAGCGTCAACCATCCGGTGCTTTACCTGCTTGCCGGAATTCTGATTGCCGTGGTTCTGGCTCAGTCGGTTTTCTTTCTTATTAAGGCTCTGCGCCGCAGCAAGGAAATCGGCATGGATCAGGCCAAAATCAAAAAAACCATCAAAACCGCCGCGCTGTTCACCATCGCCCCGGCCGTGTCCATCGTCATCAGCGTCATCACCCTAAGCAAAAGTCTGGGTATTCCCCTGCCCTGGCTGCGGCTTAGCGTAGTCGGCTCATTGAGCTATGAGGCCATCGCGGCATCCAACGCCGTCAGCGCCATGGGCTTAGAGCTTGGCAAAATCAGCGCCCTGACCGCCCAGCAATACGTCAACATCGCGCTGGTGATGACCCTGTCCATCATGGTGGGCATCTGGCTGGTGCCTGTCATCGGCAAGAAGCTGCTGCGGGGCATGACCGTTCTGGAAAACCGGGACGCCAAATGGGCGGATATTTTCCAGAATGCCATGTTTATCGGCATGATCTCCGCGTTTCTGGGCTATGTGTTCTGCGATTTCTCCCGCCTGTGGACGCCGGGGGATTACGCCGCCACCTCCGGGCTTGTGCCGGTATGCGTCATGGCGGTATCCGCTGCGATCATGGTGGTCTGCGGGCTGCTCATGAAGAAATTCAAGTGGAGCTGGGTCAACGATTACGCGCTGCCCATTTCCCTGGTGCTGGGCATGGCCTCCGCCATTCCTCTCACCGCATGGCTGGGTTAAGGAGGTGCCGATATGAAAAAGCAGCTTAGCTACATCGACTCCGTTCACCGCAGCGGCACCATCTGGAACATTTCCGTGATGATTTTGCTGCTGGCCTTCCCCCTGACGGTGGCCGCCCTGTTTGGCGCCGCCCCGGACTGGGGCGCGTTGGTGGTGGGTCTGATCGCCACCGCGCCCATGTATTGGGCGGTGGGCGTCATTGAGACAATTACCTTCGTTCCCATGCTGGGCGCGGGCGGCTCCTACCTCAGCTTTGTCACCGGCAACATCTCCAACCTGAAGCTCCCCTGCGCCATCAACGCTCTGGAGCAGAACAACGTCAGCGCCAACTCCGAGGAGGGCGAGGTCATCTCCACCATCGCCATTGCCACCTCTTCCATCGTCACCACCGTCATTATCATCATCGGCGTCATTCTGATTGTCCCCCTGACCCCCGTTCTGGAAGCGCCGGTGCTGGAGCCGGCCTTTGCCCAGATGCTGCCCGCCCTGTTCGGCGGACTGGGCGTAGCCTTCGTCAGCCGGAACTGGAAGATCGCCGTCGCGCCGGTGGTGCTGATGCTGGTTCTGTTCATTTTCGTCCCCGCCCTGAACGCCGGTACCGTGGGCATTATGGTGCCTGTGAGCGTGCTGTTCACCATCGCCGTTTCCCGGCTGCTTTATAAGAGAGGAGTTCTGTAAACATGATCGGATATTGGATTCTCGCCGTTCTGGTTGCATTCATCGCCGTGGTCGCCATCCGCACCATCCGCTTCCGTCCCAAGCCCCAGCCCGAAGTCACCAAGGAAGAAATCGCCTTTGACCGGGACGCCGCCGTGGATTCCCTCGCCCAGCTGGTTCGCTGCAAGACCGTGTCCTACAACGACCATTCTCTGGAGGACGAGGGGGAGTTCCAAAAGCTGATCTCTCTGCTGCCGACACTCTACCCCAACGTGTTCGGCACCTGCACCTTCCAGCAGCTTCCCGACCGGGCGCTGCTGCTGCGGTGGCCGGGCAAGCAGGAAGGCGACCCTGCCGTTATGATGGCGCACTATGACGTGGTGCCTGTCAACGAGGAAAAGTGGGACAAGCCTCCCTTCGCCGGGGTCATCGAGGACGGCATTCTCTGGGGCCGCGGCACGCTGGACACCAAGGTCACCTTCAACGGCGTTCTTTCCGCCGCCAATTACCTCATCGGTCAGGGCTTCCAGCCGGAAAAGGACATTTACTTTGCCTTCTCCGGCGGTGAGGAGATCAACGGTCAGGGCGCAGTCAACATTGTGGCGTATTTCACCGAGCACGGCATCCACCCCGCCATTGTGGTGGACGAGGGCGGCGCCGTGGTGGAGAATGTGTTCCCCGGCGTGAAGCAGCCCTGCGGTCTCATCGGCATTGCGGAAAAAGGTATGCTGAACGCCCAGTACCGCACCGTCTCCGCCGGCGGCCACGCCTCCGCCCCCAAGCCTCATACCCCGGTGGGCGTTCTGGCGGCGGCCTGCAAGCGGGTGGAGGATCACCCCTTCAAGGCCCACATTGACGGCCCCGCTGCCCAGATGTTCGACACGCTGGGACGGTATTCAACGCCATTGTACCGGGTGATTTTCGCCAACATGTGGTGCTTCGGCTGGATCATTGACACTCTCGGCAAAAAGAGCGGCGGCGAAATGAACGCGCTGGTGCGCACCACCGTGGCCTTTACTCAGATGGAGGGCAGTTCCGCTCGGAACGTAATTCCTCCCGAAGCAAAAATGGTGTCCAACATCCGCCTGAATCCCACCGACAGCGTCGCTTCCGCGCTGGCGCATCTGGAAAAGGCCGTCAACGACCCCGCCGTGGAGATCACGTCTCTGGAATCCTTCGAGCCAAGTCCCGTCTCCGAAACCGGCTGCGACGCATGGGAGAAGGTCGCCTCTGCCGTGGCCAACACATGGCCGGGCTGCATCGTCTCCCCGTATCTGATGGTGCAATGCTCCGACTCGCGGCACTATCGTGACCTGAGCAACCACGTTTACCGCTTCTCCGCCATGGACTTGACCGCCGAAGAGCGTTCCACCATCCATGGCAACAACGAGCGTATTCGTCTGGAAACCGTCGCCAAGGCCGTAGAATTCTACATCCGCCTCATGCGTCAGTGCTGAAACAAAAAAGATGTCCCCCACCCCGGGAAAATCCGGGGTGGGGGATTTGTCTTAGTCCAGCAGATATGCCAGGAAAGCGCCGCCCGTGATGGCATACACCAGAATGGTGAAAGCCACAACGATCAGCGTCAGGATAAACTGGGCGATCGCCCAATTCTTCCGGGAGCGCTTCTCCGGGGAGCTGCTCACCGCCCAGACGATCAGGCAGATGAAGCCGACAATGGGAATTGCCGAGAGGATCAGCGTGCCGATCCAGGAACCGACAGACATGTCCGTGTCCTGCCGTGCGTAGGTATTGCCGTTGTAGTTGTCCATGTTATATTCCTCCTGCTTTCCAAATTTAGGGGATATAATGATTATAACACATATCTGTGAAAATGGGAATACTTTTTCGGCAAAATCTTTTCTGCAAATCGCCCCGCACACCGCAAAAAATCCCGACAGCCGAAGCTGTCGGGATTTTTTAGCTTAGCGTATTCTCGATTACCGGGCGCTGCGCTTCTTGTTGTAGAAGTACACACCGGCAATGGCGGCGCCGGAGACAACCATGAAGATCACGGGAATGAAGATCATATCACCGGTCTTGGGGTTGGTCTTATCGGCCTTCTCGTTGGTGGTGCTCTTGGCGTTGGCGTTGGTGATCATCACGTTGATGTGGACTTCGCTCTCCTTGCGGAGCTCGTTGGTGTCGGAGATGGTGTCATACTTCTGGGTGTCGTTGACAAAGTTTCCGACCCAGTTGCCCTTGGCCATGTACATGCCGTCATACTTGATGCCGTCGCTGGTCTTGGCGGTGTAGTAGTTCTTCACAACGGTCTTGACCTCATCCAGCGTGACCTTGCCGTCCAGAGCAATGCCCTCGGTGATATTGATGGTCTTGGCGGGATCGTCGACCTTGTTGTCCTTGAAGATGTGCAGGTAAACCTTGTAGGGGAACTTGTTGTTGGTAGTGGTGGTGTCCTTCTCGAGGTAAGCGTAGAATTCTACGTTGCCCTTGATGACGAGCTTGGCAACCTGAGCGCTGGTGTAGAGGTCACCCTTGTTGTCAATCTTCCAGCCCTTGAAGGTGTAGCCGGTCTTGTTATCGGCCTTGCTCTGAGCGTCGGAAACCTTCTTGCTGTCAATGCTGCTGCCGCTGGTCACGTTGTAGGTGGAAACGGCCTTGCCGTCGGTGCCGTAGAAGGTCACTCTGACAGTGTCGCCCTCGGGAGTGCTGCCGCTCTTGGCCTTCAGGGTGACGGTCAGGGAGTCGCCGGCATCGATTGTGGTGGACAGGGACAGGTTGTTGCCCTTTTCATCGCTCTTGGCGGTGACGAACTCATAGGAATCCTTCCAGTTGCCCATCCAGCGGTAGCTCAGGATGTCGCTGATAACGGAGGACTTACCGTTCACAGGCTCGACCTGGAACTCTCTGGCAATCGCGTTGCCCTTGTCGTCAATAATCTTAAGAGTGATATACTTGGCGGGCTCTTCCGCCTTCTTGGTGTTGACAAACAGCTTCAGGGAGTAGCCGTCGTCGATACCGGCATACTTGATGGTGACGTCGGTGGCCTCATTGTCGGAGGCGCCGGTCCACTTGACGAACTCCTTGTCGGAGTTGACCAGGCTCAGACCCAGCTCCTTGGTCAGCTTCACGCTGCCGTCAACAGGAACGGTGATCTCGCCCTTTCTTGCGTAAGAACCGTCAACATAAATCTCAACAGGAACCTTCGCGTCAACGCGGGTATCCTCGACCTTCTTGTTGAGGTACAGGTTTACGTAGTAGCCATTCGCATTTGCCTTCTTCAGGTTGTCATAGCTGATGGGGCCGGTGGTCTCTTCGTCCTTCATGTTCGTCCACTTGACGAATTCCTTGTCGCCGTAAATCAGAGTCTCGGCCAGTTCCTTCGTCAGTTCCAGTTTCTGACCGGGCTTCACGGTAACATACTTGTCAGTGACATACTTTCCGTCAACGTAGGTCTTGACGGTCAGGGTTTCATCAGCTTCCGTAGCAGCGGCCTGGAAAGGAACCGCGCAGACCAGCAGCATAGCCACCAATACGAGGCTAAGCAGCTTCTTCATCGTGTTTTTCATAGTTTCTAACCTCCTAGAAAATTGGTTGTTTTAGAAATGCTGCCGGCTCTGGAACCTTTGGTGTCGCCAATCGGGGAGGCTTTCCGCCGCTTCCGCACCCGGCATCTCTTTCATGTCTGCATGATATCACATCCGTTCCCGGATGTCAATAGGAAAATTACAAAATGTAACAGAATTCTTTACACTTTATAACATTCTTAAACATTTGCCCTTATCTTAAGAAATTTACTCCAAATTTTACCATAAAATTCGTTTTTTACCAGCTACGAAAAATGACAATCTCTGATTTCGATATCTTTTTTCTTTCAAAGGTTACAATTTTGTTGCAGCCGCCTGTGGTCTCCCGAAGCGGCCTCCGCCGCCCAGGGGGGTGGAAAACCCCGGTGCCAGCATGGCACCGGGGTTTCCGCGAAAGGGTTTGGAAAGAAGAGAGGTAGAAAAGAGGATCTACGGAGTTGAAAGGGAGCGGCTCACGGCTTCCGCAACCTTTCTGGTATTACCATACCTTTGGGTTTTGAACAGGCAATAACGGAAATGAAAATAAAAAGCGACGAAATTGTGAACAGTTTTTCTTCATGCCGGAATATCTCCCTGTTTTTTGCGCCTATTCCTTCGGCAAACGGGGCGGCGCGGGAAATCCCGCGCCGCCCTTGGACTATTTCATTCCGTTGCTCCGGGAAAGATCAGCGTTACCTTGAACAGATCGCCATCCACCAGCAATTGCAGCTGTCCCTTCTGCAGCTCCATCAGGGTCTTGGCAATGTTCAGGCCCAGGCCGCTGCCCTCGGTGTTCCGGGAGTCGTCGCCCCGGACAAAGCGCTCCATCAGCTCGTCGGCGTCCACGTTCAGCTCGTCACGGGAGATGTTCTTCAGGGAAATGATGACCTTCCCCTCCAGCGCCATCACGTCGATATACACCCGCGTGCCGGGCAGGGCATATTTCACGGTGTTGCTCAGGAGATTGCTCACCACCCGCCAGGCAAGTCTTCCGTCCGCCATCATGGCGACGGACTCCTCCGGATGGCGGAATACGGGGGTCAGCTGGGCTTTTTCCAGCTTGTCGGCGAATTCGCCCAATGCCTGATTCACGGATTCCACCGCGTCCAGCTTCGTAATGTCCGCCGTCAGGTTCCCCGTGCTGGCCTTGCTCATTTCCATCAGATCCTCGATCAGCTTTTTTAAGCGCTGGGACTGCCGGTTGAGGACTTCCAGATAGGTCTTCTCCTCCTCCGGCGTGTGGGGCTTTTGCAGCAAGTCCACATAGTTGATGATGGAAGTCAACGGCGTTTTGATATCGTGGGAAACATTGGTAATCAGTTCTGTTTTCATACGCTCCGATTTTAATTGCTTCTGCGCCGCCACTACGGCAACGCCCGCCAGGTCGTTCAGGTCACCGGCAAAGGTCTTGAACGCGCCGATGAGATATTTGTCGTCCACCTTGGTGTCCAGGTCGCCCTTGCCCATGCGCTTGGCGCTTTCCAGCAGGATGCCGAAGCAGTACGCCCCGTACAGCACCACGGCCACACAGGCGCACAGGCTCAGCACCACCATCAGATTCGATCTGCCCGCAAGGGCGGCGAACAGGAGCATCACCATGATGAAGCCCGTCAGCAGCCACTGCCAGGTCAGCGGCATCATGGAATACACCCGGTTGATGGACTTTCCGATTTTTGCACAGGTCTTCTTTATCTGCGTCCACAGCCATCTCAGGGGTGTAAGAAGCATCAGCAGGAAGTCCCAGAATACAGCCGCCGCCTTGGGCAGCTTCCGCAGCAGCCAGCCGCAGCCGGAGAAGCAGCCCTTGACGCACTTCACCAGCAAATCTAAGCACCGCCAGCAGACGCTGTTGCGCCACCAGTAGCCGCCGGGGGTCTTGAACTGGGCGGCACAGGCGAAGCAGAAGCTCACGAAAATCAGGCTCATGACGTAGCCCGCCATCAGCATTCCGGCGCAGACCGTTTGAATGCTCTGGCTGAACAGGTCGGCGGCTTCGGCGAACCGCACAATCGCCATGAAAAGGCCGAAGATGATCAGCCCGCCCCCGGCGAGGTAAATGTCCAGGGGGATGCAGTTGAAGCCCGCGGCATGGACTTCCTCACTGCCGGGCTTTCTGCCCGCCGCGCAGCAGAGATACACGGCCAGAACGGCAAACAGCAGCAGACACGCGCCCATGATGAAGAGCAGGCTGTCACGGCAGCTCCACAGCTGGGTAAGCAGAGCGTACCCGCCGTCAAAGCGGTACGCGCCGGGCGCCAGGGTCAGCTCCACGGTATAGGCGGGCAGCTTCGCGTAGCGGTACTCCACCACCATGGACTTCTGGGCGTCGTCGTCCCAATATTCCATGGTGTGAGCTTCGCCGTCCGCAAAGATCACGTCCGGGTCTGCCGTGCCGGTTGCCAACGGCTTGGTGGGGTTCGCGGACAGCGTCTCGAGGGGGGCGGTCTCCTCCGTCGTGTCCGGGACGGTCTCGGCGGTCGTCTCCGGAACCGTTACGGTAACGGTGGTTTCGTCGGTTGTTTCCGGCACCGTCTCTGTGGTGGTCTCCGGGAGGGTCTCGGGCATCACCTTCTGCGTCAGGCTGGGCGTTACCAAAAATACGACTGCTTTGCCGTCGGCATTCCATTCAAATTCGCCTACGCCTGACGGGTTCGCCGCCTTATAAATCAGGGAATCGTCCTTGTCCCGGAATTCCACGGCGGTGACGGCGGCATCCTCCGGCATATTGTCCCGGTAGAATGCGTCGCCCGACTGAAAATACAGGACGCCCGCGTCGTTGCGTTTCAGCACGCCCACCGGGCTGCTGCCGCTGCAGGTATGTTCCCCCTCGCCTGCCAGCTCCGATTCCGTGGAGAATGTTACCTTATATATATCTGCGCCCTCAGTGGGAACGTCGTCCATCAGAATTTCGCTTTGGCTCAGCTCCCGGGTCGTGTCGAACACCAGATAGCCGGATTCGTTTTCCGAGAAGCAGTCCGACACGTCGTTGTAGGTCTGATACAGGACACTGCCGTCTACACCAACGAACGTCACGCACGTGGTAGGCGCGTCAGGAATATCTATCACGCCCATCGATGGATTGGCCTCAAAGCGAACGCCGTTGCCGGTGTCGTAAATATTCCCGATCGGTTCGACGCTGTCCACGCTCCCACTGGAGTCTTCCGTTTCGATGCTGAGACTGAGAACCAATGCCCCGCCCTCCGGGATGGCGTTATAGGTGCTCGCGTCCGCCTGAGGCGTTGCCTCCGACTTTTCCGTGATGGACAGGACGTATTTATACGAGCCGCTGACGGGGAAGGAATAAAATTCGGCGTCCGTCAGATTTTCCGCGCCGCCGGATTCCAGCACGTTTCCTTCCGCGTCCTTCAGCACATAGCCAGCCAGCGCCGGGTTGAACACGCCGTAAAGCCAGCCGGTCTTCCCCGACGGTCCCAGATCGTACACGGTCGGCCCCGCGATCGCCTCCGGCACGCCGCCTAAGTTCGCTTCGGCGTAGTCCACGGCAATGCGGCCTGCCATGGATTCGCCGTCCGAGCGGATGTATCTGTCCCGCAGCTCCTCCACGGAGACGTCGTACAGTCCCGATTCCGTCATGCCGATGATGGCAGCGGCGCTGCCGGCGGCTCCCAGAAGCATCAGGGCGCACAGGGCGATGGCGAGGAATTTGAATACAATATTGTATTTCAAATTATTTTCCTCCTTCCATTTTATAGCCCTGTCCCCACACGACCTTCAGATAGCGCGGCTCAGAGGGGTTGATCTCGATTTTCTCCCGCAGATGGCGGATATGCACTGCCACGGCGCCCTCGCTGCCCAGCGCCGCCTCCTGCCAGACGGATTCATACAGCACCTTGGTGGAGAACACCTTTCCGGGGTTCGCCATCAGCAGATGCAGAATGGCATACTCCGTGGGCGTGAGGGACACAGGTTCCCCCTCCACGGTGACGGTTTTGGTGCGGTCGTCCAGAACGATGCCGCCGATGGTGATGCTGCCGCTGCCCTCCTCCGGGCGGCTGCCCAGCTGGGCATACCGGCGCAGCTGGGAACGCACCCGCGCCAGTACCTCCACCGGCACAAAGGGCTTGGTGATATAGTCGTCCGCCCCCACGTTCAGCCCCAGCACCTTGTCCTCCGTCTCGGACTTTGCGGTGAGCAGAATGATGGGCGCGTTGGAAAATTCCCGGATCTTGGAGGTCGCCGTGATACCGTCCATCACAGGCATCATCACGTCCAGCAGAATCAGGTGAATGTCGTTGTTTTTGGCGATCTCCACCGCCTGGGTGCCGGTGAACGCCTCGAACAGATTGTACCCCTCGGGGGTCAGGTATATTTTCAGCGCGTTAACGATATCCGGCTGATCGTCGCAAATCAGAACGTTGTACATATGGTTTCCCTTCCTCTCGTCATCTTTTTTTCTTATTATATCACCGGCTTCTTTAAGATGAAAGAGGTCTATTTCTTAAAATGGGATTAACATTTGGAATCACGGCTTTTGCCAACTTCTGCGCCACATTTTTTCTTGCTATTTCCCCGTTCCCGTTTTATAATTACGTCATTCAATTGTTACACCGAAGGAGTTGTTTTCCATGCTGAAAGATTTTTTTACCGCTCTGGGAACCGGCGCGCTGAATAAGGTGCTCCACGCCGTTCTCGTGCTGGTCATCGGCATTCTCATCATCCGCATTGTCACAAAGCTGCTGTGCAGAGGACTGGAAAAATCCCACCTGGAAAAGGCCGCCCACAGCCTGATCCTGTCCCTTGCCAAGGTGGCCATGTATATCCTGCTGGGTCTGAGCGTAGCCTCCAGCCTTGACATTGACGTTACCGGCATCGTCGCCCTGGCAAGCGTCCTGACCTTAGCCGTTTCCCTGTCGCTGCAGAATATGCTCACCAACGTCATCGGCGGCTTCACCATTCTTTCCACCCACCCCTTCCACTCCGGCGACTATGTGGAGATCGCCGGGCAGTCCGGCACGGTGCAGGAGATCAACATGACCTACACCCGCCTCGCCACCTTTGACAACAAGCTCATTTCCATTCCCAACAGCGCCGTGGTCGCGGCGCAGATCGTCAACTACTCCGCCGCTGACACCCGCCGGGTGGATATCCCCGTCTCCGCCTCCTACGACGCTCCCACCCAGAAGGTCATCGACGCGCTGGTGCTGGCGGGAACCATGGACAATGTGCTCCTGACCCCCGCCCCCAGCGCCTGCGTGAGCAGCTACGGCGACAGCGCCATTGCCTACACCCTTCGCGTCTGGGTCAAGACCGAGGACTACTGGGACGTGTATTTTGCCCTGACCCAGCGGGTCAAGGACGTCTTCGACGAACAGGGCATCACCATGACCTACCCCCATCTGAACGTACATCTGGACAAATAAAGCACACCGCCCTCCCCATTCGGGGAGGGCGGTACTACGCTGAATTCACATCGACAGCACTTCCAGCAGCGCCATGACGCCGATCCCCGGCAGACCGAGGAATCCGGCCACCAGCACCGTCACGGCGTTGATGGGGAAATACGTCCCCGTGAATCCCGCGACGGAATTCAGCAACCACAGGCACAGAAAGCCGCACCCGGAGTGTATGCCGACCTTGAAGATCAGCTTCATGGGCATCAGCAGCAGCCGCACCAGCACCAGCGCGACAAGGGCGGGAATGAGCAACGTTACAAATTTTTCCATAGGCACCTCCGAATAATCAGGCTTGTTCCGGTTAAGCTACCTGCGGACAGCAAAGGAACGGGAACCAAACGTGACGACGGTTGCTTTCGCCCATTTCATTTACTGTCAAGTGTGTCGCCGAATGCGCAGCGGTATGATGCGAATTAGGAACTCTGAAAACAAGCTTCTTCTGCTTTCTCGCGGCATCAGACAGAATGTATTTTCTCTTTGATACCCTTTTCTGATTAAAATACTTATTTTAATCGGAAGCGAGCGGGCAAAAAAGATTTGCGTTCAGCGATTCCTGCGCAGGGAGAAGGGAACGGCTCACCTGCGTACATTCTGCCACAGAATTTTTGCGAATAAACGAAAACCGGAGTACAGCTGCGCACGCGATTGGTGCCCTGACTCCGGTTTTTGTACTTGTCCTCTCCCCTGCCCACAACATCCTGTGTCCTGCCAAAAAAAATCTTCGATTTTCTGCGAAATTCTCTGCTGCCCCGCCGTTGTCCCTGTTGGGAAGGTGTGGTATAATGACGGAAAACGACTTTTTCTGCGAGGCACCAAAATGATAACCGAACCTGTCAAAATTTCCCAGAGCGACATTCGCAGGCTGCTTTCCGCCGCCAATCCGGATGCAGCGCTGCTTTACCTTTACATAAACAGCGGCAACCGCCCCGAGGACGCGGAAGCCGATCTGCATTTCAGCGCCCCCCGCTACGGCTGCGCCGCCGCTACCCTGCGGCAGCTGGGTCTGTGGCCGGAAGACCGTCCCAGCCACATCGCCCCCGGCGAGCGTCCCAGCTACTGCGAAAAGGACGTACTGGACGCCATGGATTCGGACAACACCTTCCGAAGCCTTTACGGCGAAGTGCAGCGTCTGCTGGGCCGCAGTTTGAACACCGAGGAACTGAAAATTCTTCTGGGCTTTGTACGCTACTTGGGACTGACCGCGGACGTGATCTCCCTGCTGGTGTGCTACTGTAAAGAACGCGCTCGACAGAGGGGAAGTCTGCGCAACCCGTCTCTGCGCACCATCGAGAAGGAAGCCTACAACTGGGCGGAACGGGGCATCGACACCGTAGAGGAAGCCGCCGCTTTCATTCAGGCGCAGAACGTGCGCAATTCCCGGCTGTCCCGGCTGATGAACCTGATCCAGATCCGGGGGCGCAGTCTCACCGCCGCCGAGGAGCGCTATGCCCAGAGCTGGCTGGACATGGGCATGGACGACGAGCTGATCTCCATGGCCTACGAACGCACCTGCCTGAACACCGGCGGCTTGAACTGGGCGTACATGAACAAGATTTTGCAGCGCTGGCAGCAGCAGGGCTTCCACAGCGCCGAGGACGTCCGCACCGGCGACCGGAAGACGGGCGTCCCGAAGGGTGCCTCCGGCCAGCTGGGCGAAGCAGAGCTGGAAGCCATTCAGAAAGTATTGCAGGAGGGATAATTCGTGGGATACAGTGCGGAAGTGGTCCAGCGTGCCCGGGCGCGTCTGGCCCAGGCGAAGGAAGACCGGGAGTCGGAAAACAGGCAGCATCTGGCAGAAGCCTACGCCAAAGTTCCCCGCATCCGGGAAATCGACATACTTCTGCGCCGCACCATGGCGCAGGCCGCTCAGGCGGCCTTTTTGCAGGGTTCTGACGGTCAGGCACTGCTGGAACAGGCGCGGCGGGAAAACCTCAGCTTACAGCAGGAACGGGCAGCGCTGGCCGCGGCGAACTTTGAGGATGGCTTCTTGGACGAAAGCCCCATCTGTGACAAATGCGGCGGCAGCGGCTATGTGGGCACTACCATGTGCGAGTGCCTGAGCGAGCTTTGCCGTCAGGAGCAGAAAAAGGAAATTTCCGTGCTGTCCAACAGCCGGGAAACCTTCAGCCAGTTCCGGCTGGACTACTACCCAGACGCCGTTGACCCCAAATACGGCGCCAGCCCCCGTACCATTATGGAGCGGACTCTGAACATCTGCCGCCGGTACGCCGCGACCTTCACGCCCAACGCGGGAAATCTGCTGTTCATCGGCGGGACGGGGCTGGGAAAGACCTTCCTGTCGGCGTGCATCGCTCGGACAGTGACCGACCGGGGCTACAGCGTTGTTTACGAAACCTCCAGCCACCTGTTCTCCAAGCTGGAGCAGGCGAAATTCAGTCCCAGTGATGACACCCGCCGGGAAGCGGCCAAGCTGACGAACAGCGATCTTCTGATTCTGGACGATCTCGGCACGGAAATGCCCGGGCAGTTTGTCACGGCCGCGCTGTACAGCTTACTCAACGACAGAATGATGGCCGTCAAGCCCATGGTCATCTCCACCAACCTGAATGTGGACGAGCTGAGCCGCCGCTACTCCCCCCAGATTGCGTCCCGGCTCCACGGTGACTTCCAGCGTCTGACCTTCGTTGGAAACGACATTCGGGTACTGAAAAACAGAGGTTTATGATGAAAACAGGTATTTTATTCGATTTGGACGGCACGCTTCTGGACACACTAGCCGACCTTGCCGACAGCGTCAACCACGTTCTTGCATCCTTTGGCTATCCCCAGCGCACGGTGGAGGAAGTCCGTCAGTTTGTCGGCAACGGCGCTGCCCGTCTGATTGCTCAGGCCGTCCCGGAGGGTGCGAACCCCGCCCCGGTGCTTGCGGCGTTCCAGCCCTATTACAGCGCCCACTGCCAGATCAAAACCAAGCCCTATGAGGGCATTCCGGAAGCGCTGGCCGCGCTCCGGGAGCACTACCCCCTCGCCATTGTTTCCAACAAGCCGGACGCGGCGGTCAAAACCCTCTGCGCCGACATTTTCCCCGGCATTTACGCCCGTGGGGAAAGCCCTGACTGTCCCCGTAAGCCCGCCGCGGACATGGTTTACAAGGCCATGGCATCCATCGGCGCCGATACGTGCATCTACGTCGGCGACAGCGACGTGGACGTCCTGACGGCGAACAACGCCGGTGTCCCCTGCCTCAGCGTTCTCTGGGGCTTCCGGGACAGAGCCTGCATGGAGGCAGTCGGCGCGAAGCATTTCTGCGAATCCCCCGCGCAGTTGGTCGCGGACATAGAGGAGATCATCCATGGCAAATGAATTTTACGCTCTCATGGGCCGTATGCGCTATATAACCCGCTGGGGTCTGATGCGCAACACCTTTTCCGAAAACATTTCCGAGCACAGCCACATGACCGCGGTGCTGGCCCATGCTCTGGCGCTGATCCGTCGGGACATTCTGAACCTCCCCGCTCCCGACCCTGACCGCTGCGCCGTGGCGGCGCTGTACCACGACGCTTCGGAGATCCTGACCGGCGACCTGCCCACGCCCATCAAATACTACAATCCGGACATCAAAACCGCCTACAAAGAGGTGGAGCGCATTGCGGGCAACCGTCTGCTGGACATGCTCCCGGCCGAGCTGCGTTCCAGCTACACCCATTATGTGCTGGAGGACGACGCGGAACTGGAACCCTTCGTCAAGGCCGCAGACAAGCTGTCCGCCCACATCAAGTGTCTGGAGGAGCAGAAGGCAGGCAACACAGAATTCGACTCTGCGGCGCTGCAGACTCTGGACGCGCTGAAAGCCATGAACCGGCCGGAGCTGGAATGGTTCCTAAACAACTGCCTGCAAGCCTTCGCGCTGAATCTCGACCAGCTGTAGCACTTGACGGTTGACGGAAAATATGCTACCATAGGCTGTGTTGATGTGCTGACATTTGTTATGTAATTTTATATCCCCCGTCATGGGGGGACATGCCGCTGTGGTGGAATAGGTAGACACCCGAGACTTAAAATCCCGCGGGCTGATCGCAGCACCCAATCCGAATTGTGCTTGCAAACAGCCAACTTTTTGAATTTGACTTATCTTGGTTTTGGAGCATCCCTCCAAAACATCCCTCCAACTTTCACATCCCTCCATTGGAGGGATTGAATACGCCGCTATGATGGAATGGTAGACATAGTGGACTTAAAATCCCGCGGGCCGGATGCAGCACCCAATCCGAAAAGTGCTTGCAAACAGCCAACTTTTTCAAATTTGATTATCTCTGTTTCGGAGCATCCCTCCAAAACATCCCTCCAACTTCATATCCCTTCATTTGAAGGGATTGAATACGCCGCTATGATGGAATGGTAGACATAGTGGACTTAAAATCCACCTGAAGCGATTCAGTACCGGTTCGAGTCCGGTTAGCGGCACCATTTTTCCAATCTCAGAGCAGTTTTCTGCTCTGAGATTTTTACATTTCGGGTAGAATTGCGATGATGGCATTGGCAGAAGACAGCTTGTTGTTTTCGTCCAGATGGGTATAGATATTGGCTGTCGTTCCGATTGTGCTATGACCAAGCCATGCCTGAATCTCTTTCAAACTCACTCCCTGAGCGAACAGAAGTGAAGCGCAGCTATGCCCTTACGGTATAATTACGACAAACCGGAAAAGCCCCGTATATCAAGGGTTTTCGGTTATCTGGCAAGGTTTTTCATCCTTTTCCAAA
>JABLTQ010030652.1_pt1 | contig 37694 bp, 29 predicted proteins | sample 7160101 | NCBI WGS metagenome assembly JABLTQ01 (sample SAMN14651228, study PRJNA627086) | human gut metagenome | isolation source: feces | host: Homo sapiens
AGCTCATCTGGTAGAGCGCCACCTTGCCAAGGTGGAGGTAGCGAGTTCGAGCCTCGTCTTCCGCTCCAGGAGAAACGCAAGCTTATTTTTGGCTTGCGTTTTTGTTTTACCCCAAAGCTTTTCCCAGGAGGGTTGTTGTCTATGGCGCTGGAAATCCCTGCCTACAATCTGTTTATGATGTGCGAAAGCCTCCAGCGGGAGGCCTTTGCCCCGCTGCCCGCGGGCTATTCGGTGCGCCTCTGCCGGGAGGACGAGCTGGAAACCTGGATGGCCCTCAACGCCGAAAGCCCGGAGTCGCTCCCCTTCCTGCAAGACTATTACCAGCGGGTCTACCAAAACAAGGGGAAGCTGTTCTTTGAGAAGTGCCTCTTTGTCTGCGACAGCCAGGACACCCCGGTGGGCACCTGCTTTTTGTGGAAGGCCTACGGCAAAATCACCACCCTCCACTGGCTGAAGGTGCTGCCCCAGCTGGAAGGCCTGGGCCTGGGGAGGGGGCTGCTCTCCCAGGTGCTGGCCCAGGCCGGGCCCGAGGATTTCCCCATCTACCTGCACACCCATCCCAGCTGCTTCCGGGCGGTCCACCTCTATGGGGAGTTTGGCTTCCGGCTGCTGCGGGGCCCGGCGGTGGGCGGCCGCTCCAACGATTTGGAAAAGAGCCTCCCCTACCTGGAGCAGGCCATGCCCCGGGAGTACTTCCAGCAGCTGGAGTTCGCCGACACGCCCCAGGCGCTGCTCCAAGCCGCCGCGGGATTGCCGGAGGAATTTTAAGCCCAGCCCGTGGGCTTTTTCTTTTGCCCTCTTGTCCGTACAAGCCCTTTGTGTTATGATGGGACAAAGGCCGGGGCTGCCCCAGGCCAGAACAGAAGGGAGCGAGTATCCATGAAACAGAGCTACGAGGTGCCGGTAACGGCCTTCCAGGCTGGGGAAGGCCTGCTGCCCGCCTACCAAAAGCTGGTGCGGGAGGTAGTCATCCCCTATCAATATCAAGTGCTGGAGGATAAGCAGGAGGGCGTGGAGAAGAGCCACGCGTTGGAGAACCTGCGCCTGGCCGCCAAGAAGAACCGGGGGGAGGAGCTCACCGAGGATTTCTACGGCATGGTGTTCCAAGACAGCGACGTGGCCAAGTGGCTGGAGGCTGCCGCCTACACCTTGGGCCAGCAGCCTGACGCCCAGCTGGAGCAGCTGGTGGACCAGGTCATCGCCTTGCTGGGGGAGGCCCAGCAGGAGGACGGCTACCTGAATTCCTACTTCACCGTGAAGGCCCCCGACAAGAAGTGGACCGATTTGCAGGAGGCCCACGAGCTCTACTGCGCCGGCCACCTGATGGAAGCCGCCTGCGCCCACTATGAGGCCACCGGCAAAGACAGCCTGCTGTCCATCATGCGGAAAAACGCCGACTGCATCTACGAGCAGTTCACCAAGCGCAACCCCCGGGGCTGCCCGGGCCACCCCGAGGTGGAGCTGGCCTTGATGCGCCTGTACCGGGCCACCGGCGACGAAAAGTACAAGGAGCTTTGCGGCCATTTCCTGGACGCGCGGGGCCAGGAGCCCAACTACTTCCAGGAGGAGAAGGAAACCCGCGGCTGGACGCTGTGGGGCTCCATCAACGAGGCCGTGGACACCGATTACATGCAGGCCAGCCTGCCCGTGCGGCAGCAGAAGGACGCCGTGGGCCACGCTGTCCGGGCGGTGTACCTGTACACGGCCATGGCCGACCTGGCTGGGGAGTCCGGCGACCAAAGCCTGGTGGACGCCTGTCACGCCCTGTGGGAGAGCGTCACCCACCGGCAGATGTACGTCACCGGCGGCATTGGCTCCACCGTGCTGGGCGAGGCCTTCACCGTGGACTACGATTTGCCCAACGCCACGGTCTACGCGGAGACCTGCGCCTCCATCGGCCTGATTTTCTTCGCCCGGCAGATGCTCCAGCTGGAGGCCAAGGGCGAGTACGCCGACGTGATAGAGCGGGCCCTGTACAACACCGTGCTGGCCGGCATGCAGCTGGACGGCAAGCGCTTCTTCTACGTGAACCCCTTGGAGGTGGTGCCGGGCATCTCCGGCAAGGCCGCCACCCAAACCCACGACCTGCCCCAGCGGCCCCCCTGGTACGCCTGCGCCTGCTGCCCGCCCAACGTGGCCCGGCTGCTGTCCTCCATTGGCAGCTACGCCTATGGGGAGGGCCAGGGCGTGTTCTACACCCACCTGTACCTGGGCGGCATAGTCCAAAGCGCCCAGGGCTTCTCCCTGGAGTGCCACACCGACTACCCCCGCCAGGGCACGGCCAAGTTCACCTTCCACGGGGACAAGGAAACCACCTTGGCCTTCCACATCCCCGCCTGGAGCCAGAAGACCAGCCTCTCCGTCAACGGGGAGGAGCAGGAGTTGGCCGCCTTGCTGCGGGATGGCTACGCCTACCTCACCCGCTCTTTCCAGGAGGGGGATGTGATAGAGCTCTCCTTTGACATGACGCCCTACAAGGTCTACGCCAGCAGCAAGGTCCCGGCGGATACGGGCTGCGCCGCGGTGCAGCGTGGGCCGGTGGTCTACTGCGCCGAGGGCCTGGACAACGGCGGGGATGTGCTGTCCCTGTCTTTGGCCGCGGAGGGCGCCGTGACCCAGCTGCCCTATGAGCCGGAGCTGCTGGGCGGCATCATCCCCCTGGCGGCGGAAGGCTGGCGCACCCAGCCCACCCAGGAGCTGTACAGCCGGGAGCGTCCCCAGCGGCAGGCCGCGGACATCCGCCTGGTGCCCTACTACACCTGGGGCAACCGGGGCGAGAACCAGATGCGTGTCTGGCTGCCGGAAACATGATCCTAAGCTATCATAAAATGAAAGGACGCCCAAGCGGCTTGTGCTTGAGCGTCCTTTTTTACTGCGCATTTTACAGCTGGTCGATGAAGTAGGCGTTGCTCCCGGCGAACAGGCCCCGGCTGTCCCGCACCTGGATGCGGAACCAGCCCTCCTTCCCGGAGAGGGGGAAGGTGGCCTCGGTCAGGCTCTCGCCGGGGGCCACCACGGCCTTGTAGGAATTCCGCCCTTCCACGGTGACGAAAATCTTCTCCACCGGGGAGGTTTTCACTTTCAGCGCGCCGCCCTCGATGGACAGCCCCAAAATCTGGGGCCCCTGGGACCAGTAGAACCGGCCGGCCTGCAGGGCCTCCATCACCGCGGGATAGGTGAGCTCTTTGGCGGCAATCTGCACAAAGCCCCCAAAGGAATCGTTAAGGGGGTCGCCGATGGGGCGGGTGTCGTGGTTGTCGTCGGTGGAAAGGGCGTACAGCCGCTGGCCGGCGCGGAGCATCTCGTCGTAGACCTGGGGGTTAAAGCCGTACAGGCCGTCGTGCTCACAGCCGTGGTTGTAAATTTCCATGGCGAACAGGCCCTTCAGCCCGCTGTAGTCCCGCCAGTCCTGCAAAGACCAGTAGGCGTGGTTGTAGCACACCAGAAAGCCTGATTCGCGCATCTGCTGGATGTAGCGGTTCAGGCCCTCCAAGTCGCCGTACTGGAACTTGGGCAGCAGGTCCGCGGGCTTCTCCTGGGCGGGATTGGTGTCGAACAAGTTCAAATGGTAGCACTTGAGCACAGGCCACTCCCGATTCTCTGTGGGCTCCTCGGTGACGTCCACCTCCAAGGCCGCCAAGGAAAGGAAGTTCTCGTCGTCCAGCTCGGTGTGGTGGACGTATTTCCGGTGGTCCGTGTAGGCGATGATGGAGTAGCCCTGCTTTTGGTACTCCTCCTTCACCTGCTGGGGGGTCAGGTGCCCGTCGGAGAGGGTGGTGTGGCAGTGCAGGTTTGCCTTGTAGTAGGTACCCTCTGGCAAGAGAATCTGGTCTTTCATAAACAATTCCTCCTAAATAATATAGTTATGGCGGCTTATTGCAGGCCGTCCTCCATGCGGTAGTCGCGGAAATAGAACTCCTTGTCCCGGGGGCCGATTTCCCGCACCACCCGGCAGGGCACGCCCATGGCCACCACGTTCGCCGGGATGTCCTTTGTCACCACGCTGCCCGCGCCGATGACGGAGTTTTTCCCAATGGTCACCCCCGGCAGGATGATGACGCCCGCGCCCACCCAGACGTTTTCCTCAATGCGCACGGGGAAGTTGTACTGGTACACCTGGCGCCGCAGGTCCGGGTCCACAGGGTGGCCCGCCGCGGTGATGGTCACGTTGGGGCCGAACATCACGTTGTCCCCAATGTACACGTGGGTGTCGTCCACCAGCGTCAAGTTGAAGTTGGCGTAGACGTGGTTGCCCAGGTGGGTGTGGCTGCCCCAGTTGGCGTGCAGCGGCGGCTCGATGTAGCAGCCCTCGCCCATGTCCTGGAAAATCTGCCGGAGCAGCTCCTGGCGGCGCTGGCCGTCTGAGGGCCGTGTGTTGTTGTAATCAAAGACCAGCTCGTTTAAAGCCCGCTGTTGGGCCTGGAGCTTCTCGTCGGCGCAGTCGTACAGCTTGCCGTTTAGCATCCGTTCCTCCAGCGTCATGATAAGCCCACCTCCTTTTCCAGCATTTGGGCGAACAGGGTGTTGGCCCAGGCGAACCAGGGCCGGGTGAATTTTGTGGGGTCGTCGGCGTCAAAGCCCTCGTGCATAAAGTTGGTTCCCGCGTGGGTGCGGGAAAGCATCTCCAGGCACTGCTGCTTTTCGGCCTCGTCTGTGCTGGTGAGGATCTGCATCACCAGGCCGATGTGCCAGATGTACCGGGGCGGGGTGTGGGGGCTGCCAATGCCCTGGGCGGCCTGGCCCACGTAGTAGTAGGGGTTGTCCGGGGAGAGCACGAACCGCCGGGTGTTCTGGTAGATGGGGTCCTCCGCGGGCTTGTAGCCCAGGTAGGGGATGGACAGCAGGCTGGGGGAGTTGGCGTCGTCCATCAGGTTGTAGTTGCCAAAGCCGTCTGTCTCGTAGGCGTAGATTTTGCCGTACTTGGGGTGGTCGCAGACGCCGTAGGTTTCAATGCCGTCCTGGATGTCCGCCGCCAGGCCGCGGCAGCGCTCCTCCAGCACCTTGTCCTCATACCCGGCCTGGAGCAGCTCCACGGCGTAGACCAGGGCCACCACCGCCATCATGTTGGAGGGGATGAGGTACCCAAACTTGCAGGCGTCGTCCGAGGGCCGGAAACCGGACCAGGTCATGCCGGTGACGTTCACCGGGCGGCCGTGGCCCGCCATGGGCAGCGTGTCGCTGGGCGGGCACTGCTCCCGCACAAACCAGTAGGGGGAGCGCTCGTGGCGCTGCTCGGTGGAGAAGGTGTCCGCAATCCGGTGAATCATCAGCCGGAACTCCTCGGTGAAGATGGACGTGTCCCCGGTGGCTTTATAGTATTGGTGGGCCAGGTACAGCGGCGCGCACAGGGAGTCCACCTCGTACTTGCGCTCCCACACCCAAGGCGTGTGGAAGCTGCTGTAGTCGTGCTCGCTGTAGCCAGGCTGGGGCCGGCTGTTAAAAGCGTTGGCGTAGGGGTCCAGGTTGATGTAAAAGGCGTACTTTTGCAGCACGCTGCGGAGGATGTCCCGCAGGCAGCTGTCCTCCTTGGCGTACTTCACATAGGGCCGCAGCTGGGCGGCGCTGTCCCGCAGCCACATGGCGGGGATGTCCCCGGTGATGACGAAATAGCTGCCGTCCTCCAGCTGGGTCACGGTGGTTTCGATGGTGTTTAAAAAGCACTGCCGTGCCAAAGGCGCCAGCGCCGGGAATTTTTCCCGGACAGCGGCCTCCAGCTCCCCGGCTTTTTCCACTAGGATAGGGGGAATCATACAACAACTCCTCTCTGCAAGGATGGCCCCCAGGGGGCTCAGGGCCATTGTAGCACAACTGCCCGCCCCTGACCAGAGGGGGAGAAACGTTTTCACAAAAAAAGAAGGGCCCTTCCCCGGTTTTCTGGAGGCTTGCACATCCGCTGCCCGCCTGCCCGGCTGTTTCCGTTCGGTTTTCTGGCAGGTGGCTTTTTCCGTTTCTTGCGCCTGCCGCGCCGGGAAAGCAAAAGAAAAGGGCCACTGTGTCTACAGCGGCCCGGGGTAAAACGGTTCTAGGGGGATTAGTGGGCGTCGCAGGCGCACTCCTCGCACTCGGTCAGCTCGCCCACAATGGGGGTGGGGTCAATGCCCTGGCTGCGGTAGTAGTCCGCCACCGCCGCCTTGATGGCCTGCTCGGCCAGCACGGAGCAGTGCACCTTTACCGGCGGCAGCCCGTCCAGGGCCTCCATCACGGCCTTGTTGGTCAATTTCAGGGCCTCGTCGATGGTCTTGCCCTTAATCAGCTCGGTGGCCATGCTGCTGGTGGCGATGGCCGCCCCGCAGCCGAAGGTCATAAAGGACACGTCGGTGATGACGTTGCCCTCCACCTTAATATACATCCGCATAATGTCGCCGCACTTGGGGTTGCCCACTTCCCCCACGCCGCTGTAATCCTTCATCTCGCCCACGTTGCGGGGGTTGGCGAAATGGTCCATGACCTTTGCGCTGTATGCCATAAAGAATCCATCCTTTCTGCTGTGGTTGTTCCAAGGGCGCTGTGCGCCTGGTTTATTGTTCGGTGTACTGGTCGTAGTTGACGCGGCCCTGCTGGATGGCGTCCCACAGGGGGGACATGGAGCGCAGCCGCTCAATGATGGGGGGCAGCGTCTCGATGATGTAGTCGATGTCCTCCATGGTGTTGTAGTCCCCAAAGGAAAGCCGCAAGGAGCCGTGGGCCACCTCATGGGGCAGGCCGATGGCCAGCAGCACGTGGCTGGGGTCCAAAGAGCCGCTGGTGCAGGCAGAGCCAGAGGAGGCGCTGATGCCCTTCAGGTCCAGCATCAGCAGCAGGCTCTCGCCCTCCACCCCCTGGAAGCAGAAGCTGGCGTTGCCAGGCAGCCGCTGGGTGGGGTGGCCGTTTAACCGGCTGCGGTCAATTTTCAAAATCTCGCCAATGAGCTTGTCCCGCATGGCGGTGAGTTTTTCCACCCGTTGGTCCATGGTGGAGCAGGCCTGCTCCATGGCCGTGGCCAGGCCCACAATGGAGGCCACGTTTTCCGTGCCGCCCCGCTTGCCCCGCTCCTGGGCGCCGCCGTCAATAAAGTTGGGCAGCACCACCCCGGTGCGGATGTACAGGGCGCCCACACCCTTGGGGGCGTGGAGCTTGTGGCCGGAAAGGGACAGCATGTCGATGTTCTGCTCCTTCACGTCGATGTGCACGTTGCCCACGGCCTGCACGGCGTCGGTGTGGAACAGCACCCCGTGCTTTTTGCAGATGGCGCCAATCTCCGGGATGGGCTGGATGGTGCCAATCTCGTTGTTGGCGTACATGATGGTCACCAGGCCTGTCTCCTCGGTGATGGCCTCCTCCAGCTCCTGGGGCCGGACGATGCCGTCCTCGTGGACGTCCAGGTAGGTGACGGTAAAGCCCTCCTTCTCCAGGGCCTGGCAGGTGTGGAGCACTGCGTGGTGCTCAAAGGCGGAGGTGATGATGTGGTTCTTGCCCTTGCGCTTCATGGCGCGGGCAGCGCCCTTAATGGCCCAGTTGTCGCTTTCGGTGCCGCAGCTGGTGAAGTAGATTTCCCGTGGCTCGGCCCCCAGGCAGCGGGCCACCGTGGCCCGGGCCTCCTCCAGGGGGCGCTTGGCCTCCTGGCCCAAAGCGTAAAGGCTGGAGGGGTTGCCGTATACTTCTTTATAGAAGGGGAGCATAGCCTCCAGCACCTGGGGGGAAACGGCGGTGGTGGCGGCGTTGTCCGCGTAAACCTTCCTGTTCATGGAATGACCTTCCTTTCCTATTTCGTGTCTATGGGGCGGCAGGCCGCCCGGAAAACGGCGGGGCGGGAAAGCTCCCACCCGCGCCCAGTGTGTGCCTATGGCTCCTTAAATATACACCATTTTAGTATACTTTTCAATACCCTGGGGCGGGCTGGCGAAAATTTTTTCAAAAGGGCCCTTTCCCCCCTGGGGAATAAGGGGGAAATCCCCCGCCTACACTAGCTTGTATAACGAAGCCTGGCGAATATCCGGAAGCCCCCGCCGCCTTCCGGCTTGACAGCGGCTGGGCAAAACGGTACAATAACACTATTAAATGGGAAAGTGCGTTTTCCCCTGCCCCCCTTGTCCCGCGGGATAGATAGGGCTGGGCGGCATTCTTTTGGCATCGCTGCGGCAGGAGCCGCGTGTATTTTGATAGAACGGAAACAAGGGCCGGAACAAAACGGAACCAAACCGGGGCGGGAATGCCCCGCGGCCTGGGAATAGGGCAAAGAAGGGTCAGTGCCGGGCAACACGCCCGGGGCTTGCGCTGCCGAACGCCTTTCTTGCCCCCGCGCCGTTTTCCCGGCGCTCCCCCAGGGAGAAGCGGCCCTCTTTCACGAACGCAAAAGAAGATGTGAACTTTTCAAAAGAACAAGAACAGTACAAGTATGAGACATTCGAAATTCGCGTAAGGAGGAACATCGCGTGGCAGAGAACGGAAAAGAGAAGAAGAACACACGGGCGCGCCGTACACCCTCGGGGGAGAAAAGCGGCCGCCAGCAGGACCAGGTCCTCAGCGGGGCAGCAGAGGCCCCGAAGATTGGGAAAATCGCCGGCCCCAAGAAAAAGCCGGCCCAGGGCGACGGGCAGCGCACCCGCGGCAAGGCAGAGCAGAAAAAGGCCGAGCCCAAGAAAACCCCCGCCAAAAAAGCCGAGCCCAAGAAGGCCCAGGAAAAGGCCCCCGCCGCCGGGAAGAAAAAGGCGGAAGGCAGCCGCCGCGCTTCCGGCAAGGGGGGGAGGAAAGCCTCAGCCCCCGCCATCAGCCAGACAGCGGCCCAGGTGCAGGCCATCAAGGCCCAGCAAGAGGCCCAGGAGAAGCGCGCCGCCCGCAAGGGCCGGGGCAGCCGCTCCAAAAAGGCCCAGAAGCCGCCCATCAAGGTGTATTTCCTGGGGGGCCTCAACGAGATTGGCAAGAACTTTACCCTGTACGAGTGCCAGGGGGACATGGTCATCGTGGACTGCGGCCTGTCCTTCCCCGATGAGGACATGCCCGGCGTGGACAGCGTCATCCCCGATTTCGCCTTTGTGGAGAAGAACCGGGAGCGCATCCGGGGCGTGGTGATTACCCACGGCCACGAGGACCACATCGGCGCCGTGCCCTATTTGATGAAAAAGCTCAACGTGCCGGTGTACGGCACCGCCCTGACCATCGGCCTTATCGAGGGCAAGCTGAAGGAGCACAACCTGAGCTCGGCCAACCTCCATGTCACCCCGGCGGGCAGCCATATCCAGCTGGGCTGCATGGACGTGGAGCTCATCCATGTGAACCACTCCATCGCCGACGCCGTGGCCTTGGCCATCCACAGCCCGGCGGGGACCATTGTCCACACCGGCGACTTTAAAATTGACATGACCCCCGCCGAGGGCGCCATGATCGACCTGTGCCGCTTTGCCGAGCTGGGCAAGGAGGGCGTGCTGGCCTTGCTGGCGGATTCCACCAACGCCGAGCGCCCCGGCTACACCCAGACCGAGCAGACGGTGAACAACTCCCTGGACTCCCTGTTTATGCGGGCCGAGGGCAAGCGGATTATTGTGGCCACCTTCGCCTCCTCCATCAGCCGGGTGCAGATGATTATCAACTGTGCCGTGAAGTACGGCCGCAAGGTGGCCCTCTCCGGCCGGAGCATGGTCAACGTCATGGGCATCGCCAGCGAGCTGGGCTACCTGCACATCCCCGATGGGGTGCTCATCGATTTGAACCTCATCAACCGCTACGAGCCGGGCCAGCTGGTGCTCATCACCACCGGCAGCCAGGGCGAGCCCATGTCCGCCCTGACCCGCATGGCCTTCTCCGACCACCGCCAGGTGGCCATCAACCCCAACGACTTCATCATCATCTCCGCCCGGCCCATCCCCGGCAACGAAAAGACCGTGGGCGCTGTGGTGGACGAGCTGTTAAAGCAGGACTGCACCGTCATCTACGAGAGCATGTACGACGTCCACGTCTCCGGTCACGCCTGCCAGGAGGAGCTGAAGATGATGCAGGCCCTGACAAAGCCCAAGTACTTCATCCCGGTCCACGGCGAGCAGAAGCACCTGCGCAAGCACGCGGGCCTGGCCATGGCCATGGGCATGCCCCGGGAGAACATCTTCATCGGGGACATCGGCAACGTGCTGGAGCTCTCGGAGGAGCACATGAAGCAGCTGCCCGACGTGCCCGCCGGCGACGTGCTGGTGGACGGCCTGGGCGTGGGCGACGTGGGCAGCATCGTGCTGCGGGACCGCAAGCATTTGTCCGAGGACGGCCTGATTGTGGCGGTGTGCTCCATCGACGCCCAAAGCGGCAAAGTGGTGTCCGGGCCGGACATTGTCTCCCGCGGGTTTGTGTATGTGCGGGAGTCTGAAGCCCTTATGGACGAAGCCCGGGATTTGGTGTATAATACACTGGAGGAATGTGCCCGGGAGCATGTGCGGGACTGGAGCGGCATGAAGCAGCGCATCAAAGACGAGCTCTCCCGCTTTTTGTACCAGAAGACCCGCCGCAGCCCCATGATTCTCCCCATCATCATGGAGGTGTAAAGGCGGGCCGGGCAAGTCTAGGCAGACGAGGATGTGAGGCAGCGTGAAACGGAGAAAGGTGTGGGTGGTATCCCCCCTGTTTTACCTGATGGCGGCCGCCATGGTGCTGATGGCCCTGGCCAGCTACCGCTATAATAAAATCCTGTTCCTGGTGGAGGGCACCGCGGCGGTGCTCTCCGGGCTGGCGGTGCTGGTGTCCGACGTGCTGTACCGGCGGAACATCTCCACCACGGTGCGCTCGGCGAAGCGGGTGCTCACCGGGGAGGAGGAAGCGGCCTTCCAGGCCTTTGCCCTGCCGGTGGCTGTGGTGGCCCCGGCGGGGGACATCGTCTGGGCCAACGAGGCATTTGCCGGCTCCCTGTGCGGCGGCAGGAATTTCCTGGGGGACAATGTGCTCAAATACATCTACCCCAAGACCTTCCGCCAGGTGATGGACGAGCGGGGCACCTCTGTCTCCCACAACGGCCGGGAGTACACGGTCTACGGCGCCCGGGCCAAGGAGGGGTATATCCTCTACTTTGTGGACGACACCTATTTTAAGACCATCAGCAAGGAGTACCGGGAGCGCCGGCCCGTGGTGTGCCTGGCCGCCTTTGACAACCGGGAGGAACTGGTCCGCGACAGCTTTGGCGGGGACGACTCCCGCATTGTGGGCGAGGTGGACGCGGTGATGCGCCGCTGGGTCATCGAGGAGATGAACGGCTTTGTGCGCCGGCTGGACAGCAGCCGCTACCTGTTTGTGGTGGACGACGCCCACATCGAGCAGGCCAAGCAGAAGCGCTTCCACGTGCTGGACGAGGTGCGCACCATCAAAAGCGCACGGAACAACATGAGCGCCACCATGTCCATCGGCGTGGGCCGGGGCGCCAAGGATATCGCCGAAAGCGAGCGCTGGGCCCGCCAGGCCTTGGATATGGCCCTGGGCCGGGGCGGCGACCAGGTGGCCGTCAAGCAGGAGGGGGACTCCTACGAGTTCTTCGGGGGCCTTTCCAAGGGCGTGGAGAAGCGTGACAAGGTGCGCACCCGCGTCATTGCCGCCACCCTCTCCGACCATGTAAAGGCCAGCGACCAGGTGTTCGTCATGGGCCACAAGAATTCCGACTTGGACAGCGTGGGTTCCGCTGTGGGCATGTGGGCGGCCATCCACAAGGGCCTGGAGAAGCCGGTGCACATTGTGCTCAACCGCAACCAGACTCTGGCCGGGCCCCTGGTGGAGATGACCGACCAGGCCTATCCCAACGACCAGCTGTTCATCAGCCCCCTGGAGGCGCTGCAAAGCGCCACCGAGCGCTCCCTGCTCATTGTGGTGGACACCCACTCGGTGAACTTTGTGGAGAGCCGGGAGCTTTTGGAGCGGGTGCCCCGGGTGGTCGTCATCGACCACCACCGGATGATGGTGACCCACATCAAAAACGCCCTGATATTCTACCACGAGCCCTACGCCAGCTCCGCCTCGGAAATGGTGACAGAGCTGGCCCAGTACATCAAGGCCTCCGCCATTGACGGGGCCGACGCCCAAGCCCTGCTGGCGGGCATTATGCTGGACACCAAGAACTTTGTGCTGAACACCGGCGTGCGCACCTTTGAGGCCTCCGCCTACCTGCGGCGGCGGGGCGCGGACACCGTGGCGGTGAAGAAGCTCTTCTCCGACTCGCTGGAGACGTACAAGCAGAAGGCCCAGCTGGTCAGCGGCGCGGAGATTTACAAGGGCTGCGCCATCGCCACCTCCAGCCAGGACCACGGCGACCAGCGCATCGCGGCCGCCCAGGCGGCGGACGAGCTGCTGTCCATTTTGGGGGTGAAGGCCTCCTTTGTGCTGTACCGCTCCGGCAATGACGTGGGCGTCTCCGCCCGCAGCCTGGGGGATGTGAACGTCCAGGTGATTTTGGAGGAGTTCGGCGGCGGCGGGCACTTCACCGGCGCCGGCGCCCAGATTAAGAACGTCAGCGTGGCGGACGTCCGCCGGGCCCTGCTGCGGGAGCTGGACGACAAGATGGAAGAGACCACAGACCAAAATTAAACGCTGTGTAATTTTTATACGCGCCTAGGGCACGCCCTGCCGGCGCGCCGAGAAAGGAAGGGAACTGCCATGAAGGTGGTATTGCTGCAAGATGTGAAATCCATTGGCAAGAAGGGGGAGCTGGTGAACGTATCCGACGGCTACGCCCGCAACTTCCTGCTGCCCCGCAAGCTGGCCAAAGAGGCCAACGCCCAGGCTATGAACGAGCTGAAAAACGCCGAGGCCGCCCGGGAGTACAAAATCAAGACAGAGACGGAGAACGCCCAGAAGAACGCCGGCGCCCTCTCTGGCAAGACCTTGAAAATCTACGCCAAGCCCGGCCAGGCCGGCCGGATTTTCGGCTCTGTCACAGCCAAGGAGATTGCCGAGGAGATTAAAAAGCAGTTCGGTATCGAGGTGGACAAGCGCAAGGTGGTCCTTCCGATGGACATCAAGGCCTTTGGCACCTACAACTTTGACGTGAAGTTCTACGGGGGCATCACCGCCTCGATGAGCGTGGCCGTCTGCGAGAAAAACTGACACTAAGCCCCGGGCCAGCCGGGGCTTCCCTTTCATGGGGGAAAGGAGGCGCTGGCCATGGATTTTGACACCCAAGCCCAGCCGGGGATGAGCATGCCCTTCAGCCTGGAGGCGGAGCAATCGGTGCTGGGGGCTGTGCTGCTGGAGCCCTCCTGCCTCTCCACGGTGGTGGACATCCTGCCCCGGGCGGAGTACTTCTACGCGGTGAACAACCGCATGATTTACGCCGCCATGATGGAGATGTTCGCCCTGGGCCAGCCGGTGGACTTTGTCACCGTGCTGGAGCGGCTGAAAGAGGAAAAGGACTTTGACGAGGCCACCGGCAAGGTGTACCTGACCCAGCTGGCCCAGCTGGTGCCCGCCATCTCCCACGTGGAGTCTTACGCCAGGATCGTCCGGGACAAGTACGAGCTGCGCACTTTGATGCAGGCCGCCCGGGGCATCCTCAGCGACGCCAGCGCCGGGGAGCAGGAGACCTCCCTGCTGCTGGATTCCGCGGAAAAGCGCATTTACGACATCCGCCGGGGCAAAAGCGACGAGGGCCTGCAGCCTGTGCGGGAAATCCTGCTGGAGACCTTTGACAGGCTGGACAAGCTCAACTCCGCCGACCGGGACAAGTACAAGGGCCTGCCCACAGGCATTAAGGAGCTGGACAACACCATCACCGGCCTGAACCGCTCGGACTTGATTGTGCTGGCGGCCCGGCCCGGCGTGGGCAAAACCAGCTTGGGGCTGAACATCGCCCGCCACGTGGCCGTCACCGCCAAGCGGCGGGTGGCCTTCTTCTCCCTGGAAATGGGCCGGGAGCAGCTGGCCTCCCGCCTGCTTGCCAGCGAGGCATTGGTGGAGGGCACCAAGCTGCGCTCCGGCGACTTGACCGAGGCGGAGTGGGCCCGGCTCATCGAGGCGGGGGACATCCTCCGCCGGGCGGATTTGTACTTTGACGACAGTCCCGGCTTGACCGTGCTGGAGATGAAGGGCAAGCTCCGCCGCCTGGACCACGTGGATTTGGTCATCGTGGACTACCTGCAGCTGATGACCGGCACCAAGCGCACGGACAACCGCGTCAACGAGATTTCGGAAATCACCCGGAACCTGAAGGTGATGGCCAAGGAGCTGAACGTGCCTGTGATGGCCTTGTCCCAGCTGCGCCGCCCCACCGAGCGCACCAAGGACCACCGCCCCGGCCTGTCCGAGCTGCGTGATTCCGGCTCCATCGAGCAGGACGCCGACATCGTTATCTTCCTCCACCGGGAGGCCTACAACGCCACCAGCGAGGGCGGCCAGGTCACCGAGGACATGGACCAGAACGCCGCGGAAATCATCGTGGCCAAAAACCGCCACGGCGAGACAAAGCCCATCCCTGTCCACTGGCAGGGCGAGTACATGCGCTACACCTCCCGGGAGGTCATCCGCCATGAGTGAGCTCTTGGCCGGGGCGGATATCTCCGGCCTGCCCCAGAGGGGCAAGGTGGTGGTGGGCTTTTCCGGCGGGGCGGATTCCACTGCCCTGGCCCACTGGCTGCTGGGCCGCCTGGGCCGGGAGCGCCTGGTGCTGGCCCACGTGAACCACCAGCTGCGGGGGGAGGAATCGGACCGGGACGAGGCCGCGGCCCGGGCCTTTGCCCAGCGCTTTGGGCTGGATTTTGCCCTCCGCCGGGAGGACGTGGCCGCCTTGGCCCGCCGACGGGGCCTGGGTTTGGAGGAGTGCGGCCGCCAGGTGCGGTACGGCTTTTTCCAAAGCCTGGCGCCAGGGGAGGAGGACAGAATCCTCACCGCCCACAACGCCAACGATAACGCCGAAACAGTGCTGATGCACCTGTGCCGGGGGACCTCTTTGCCGGGGCTGCTGGGCATCCCAGCCCGGCGGGGCAAGGTGCTGCGACCCCTGCTGCGGGTCCCCCGGGGGGAGATTGAAGCTTACTGCCAGGCCCACGGCCTGCCCTATGTGACCGACAGCTCCAACCTCTCCCGGGAGTACACCCGCAACCGGCTGCGGCTGGAGGTCCTCCCCGTGCTGGAGGAGCTCAACCCCAGCTTTCTGGAGGCCGTGGCCCGGATGACAGACACACTCTCCCAGGACAGCGCCTGCCTGGAGGCCCAGGCTCAGGCACTGCTGGAGGCGTGCCGGGGCCCCTGGGGGCTGGACGCCGTCAAACTGCGCCAGGCCCATCCCGCCGTGGCCAGCCGCGCGCTGCGGCTGTTTTGGCAGGGCTGGGGCCCGGCCTTGGAGAAGAAACACCTGGACGCCTTGCTCCGCTGCCTGGAGGGGGGCCAGGTGGACTTGCCCGGTGGGGTACGGGCCCAGTGCTCCCAGGGGGTGCTCTCCCTGGAGCGGCCGGGAGGCTGTCCTGCTTTTTCCGTGGAAGCTCCCCTGGGCACTACCAGCCTCCCCTGCGGGAAGGAGCTGGTTTTGCGGGTAAAAGAGCTTCCCAGCGGGGAAGCAAAGCCAAAAATTCATAATTTGTTGTTTAAAAACGCGTTGGACTATGATATAATTACAAGCAATTTGAGGGCCCGCTCCCGGCGGGAAGGGGACCGTTTTTCCCCGGCTGGGCGGCGGGTGACAAAGGGCTTGAAACAGCTGTTTCAAGAACAGAGGGTCCCTGTGTCCCAAAGGGGCCGGGTGGTGCTGCTGGAGTGCGGCGGCCGCCTGGTGTTCTGCGAGGGCGTGGGGCCTGCGGAGGGCTTCCAGGTGACGGGGCGCACCCGCCGCGCGCTGGAGGTGGAAATCCGCCCGAGGGATTTGAGCGAGGAAAGGAACCATACGGGGAAAGGGAAGGAATCTATATGAAAACAGAGTGCGGCATGCGCGCCGATATTGAAAGCGTTTTGTTTACAGAGGAGCAGATTCAGGAGATTGTCCAGCGGGTTGGCGGGGAGATTTCCCGGGACTACAAGGACAAGAACCTGCTGCTGGTCAGCGTGCTCAAGGGCTCGGTGGTGTTTATGGCCGATTTGATGCGGGCCATCACCATCCCCGCCCGCATTGACTTTATGGCCACCTCCAGCTACGGCTCGGGGGTAAAGACCAGCGGCGTGGTGAAAATCGTAAAAGACCTGGATTTGGAGCTGAAGGGATACGACATCCTCATTGTGGAGGACATTTTGGACAGCGGCAAAACCCTCAGCTACCTGATGGAGCTGCTCCAGGCCCGCGGGCCCAAGAGCATCCAGATTTGCACGCTGTTCGATAAGCCCGACCGCCGGGAGGTAGAGGTGCGCCCCGCCTATGTGGGCGCCCAGATTCCGGATGCCTTTATTGTGGGGTATGGCCTGGATTACGATGAAAAATACCGCAACCTGCCCTTTGTGGGGGTGCTAAAGCCCTCTGTGTACGAATAAAAGGGTGAAAAGCGGAGAGATTTTTTAGTGAATCTATAGGAGGACAAATTCTTGGACGGCAATCAAAAGAAGATTCGAAACCTGTTGCTGTACATCGGGATTCCGGTGGTGGTGCTGTTTATCATCATCTTCCTGTTCAACAACAGGACACCCCAGACAGCGGCCTATAAGTACTCGGACATCATCGGCTACTTCCAGGACCAGGAGGTCACCAGTTACACCCTGAACCTGGGCACCGGCGAGATGGTCATCCACTTAGAGGACGGCAAGACGGTGGGCTATGTGCTGCCCAGCGTGGACCTGTTCTACATGGATGTGCGGGATTCCATCAACCAGTACAACGAGGAACACCCCGACGCCCGCATGGAGCAGGACATCATCCGCCCGGTGGAGACAAGCTGGTTTATCAGCCTGCTGCCCACGCTGATTCTGTTCGCGGGGCTGATTATCTTCTGGGTCATCATGATGCGGCGCCTGGGCTCCAGCATGGGCGGCGACAAGCAGATGAACTTTGGCAAGGCCAAAATCAAGCAGATGAGCGACGAGAAGCGCAAGACCACCTTCGCGGACGTGGCCGGCGCCGACGAGGAAAAGGAGGAGCTCCGGGAGATTGTGGAGTTCCTCAAAAACCCCAACAAGTACAACTCCCTGGGCGCCCGCATTCCCAAGGGCGTGCTGCTGGTGGTCCCTCCCGGCACTGGGAAGACCCTGCTGGCCCGGGCTGTGGCCGGCGAGGCCGGGGTGCCCTTCTTCTCCATCTCCGGCTCCGACTTTGTGGAGATGTTCGTAGGCGTGGGCGCCTCCCGTGTGCGGGATTTGTTCGACAAGGCCAAGAAGAACCATCCCTGCATTATCTTCATCGACGAGATTGACGCCGTGGGCCGCCAGAGAGGCGCCGGTCTTGGCGGCGGTCACGACGAGCGCGAGCAGACCTTGAACCAGCTGCTGGTGGAGATGGACGGCTTTGGCGCCAACGAGGGCGTCATCATGATTGCCGCCACCAACCGCCCCGACATCCTGGACCCCGCTCTCATGCGTCCCGGCCGGTTTGACCGCCAGGTGATGGTGGGCTACCCCGACATCAAGGGCCGCGAGGAAATTCTGCGGGTCCACGCCAAGGGCAAGCCCCTGGCCCCGGACGTGGTGCTCTCCACCATTGCCAAGTCCACCGCTGGCTTTACCGGCGCGGATTTGGAGAACCTTCTCAACGAGGCCGCCTTGCTGGCCGCCCGGAAAAACCACCGGGCCATCACCATGGAGGAGATTGAGGAAGCCACCATCAAGGTGGTGGTGGGCACGGAGAAAAAGAGCCGTGTCATGAGCGAGAAGGAAAAGAAGCTCACCGCCTATCACGAGGCGGGCCACGCCATTGCCACCTATTACTGCAAAACACAGGACCCCGTGCACCAGATTTCCATCATCCCCCGGGGCATGGCTGGCGGCTACACCATGCACCTGCCCACCGAGGACCGCAGCTATAAGAGCCGCGACGAGATGCGGGAGGAGCTGGTGGTGCTGCTGGGCGGCCGTGTGGCCGAGGCCCTGGTGTTGGATGACATCTCTACCGGCGCCAGCAACGACATTGAGCGGGCCACCAAAATCGCCCGGGCCATGGTCACCAAGTACGGCATGAGCGAGAAGCTGGGCCCCATCACCTATGGCAGCGACGACTCCAACCCCTTCCTGGGCAAGGAGATGGGCCACATCAGCAACTACTCCGAGCAGACCGCCTCGGAGATCGACGAGGAAATCCAGAGCATCATCTCCACCGCCTACCAGAAGACGGAGAAAATCCTCACCGACCACATCGACGAGCTCCACCGGCTGGCCGGGGTGCTCTACGAGAAGGAGAAGATTGACGGCGTGGAGTTCCAGCAGGTGATGGACGGCAACCTGCTCCCCAGCGGGATGGCTGCCCAGGCCCTGGGCCAAGAGCCCCAGGCCGCCCTGCCGGAGGACGGCGCCCAGCCCCAAGAGGGCGGCAGCGCTTCCCAGCAAGACCAAGACTGATTTTTAAAAAACACCGCGCAACCAAGGGAAGTTTTGCCTTCCCTTGGTTGCTGTTTGTAAGCGAGCAGATAGCTTGCAAGGGAACCAGGAGGGACTATGGCAAAGAAACAGACCTATGGCAACGAGAGCATCACCAGCCTAAAGGGCGCGGACCGGGTGCGCCTGCGCCCGGCGGTGATTTTCGGCTCCGACGGCATCGACGGCTGCCAGCACTCAATATTTGAAATCCTCTCCAACTCCATCGACGAGGCGCGGCAGGGGTTTGGCAAGGAGATCACCATCACCCGGTTTTTGGACCACTCCGTTCAGGTGGAGGACCACGGCCGGGGCATCCCCGTGGACTACAACAACAAGGAGCAGCGCTACAACTGGGAGCTGGTGTTCTGCGAGATGTACGCCGGGGGCAAATACAACAACGATTCCGGGGAGAGCTATGAGTACTCCCTGGGCTTAAACGGCCTGGGCCTGTGCGCTACCCAGTACGCCTCGGAGTACATGGACGTGGACATCCGCCGGGATGGCTGCCGCTACACCCTCCACTTTGAGCGGGGGGAGAACGTGGGTGGCCTGCAAAAGGAGCCCTACGCCAAAAAGGGCACCGGCTCCCTCATCAAGTGGAAGCCGGACCTGCAGGTGTTCACCGACATCGACGTGAGCCTGGAGTATTACCTGGACATCTTAAAGCGCCAGGCGGTGGTCAACGCGGGCATCACCTTCCACCTGAAAAACGAGGTGGCCCCCGGCAAGTTCGAGACAACGGACTTCTGCTATGAAAACGGCATTTTGGACCACGCCCGGGAGCTGGTGGGCGAGGACGCCCTCACCCCAGTGCAGTTCTGGCAGAGCGAGAAGAAGGTCCGGGATAGGGCGGACATGGCCCTGTACAACGTGAAAATCAACGTGGCGGCGGCCTTTTCCAACCGTGTCCACGTGACGGAGTACTACCACAACTCCTCCTGGCTGGAGCACGGCGGCGCCCCGGACAAGGCGGTGCGCAACGCCTTTGTCTACCAGATTGACGCCTACCTAAAGCAGAACAACAAGTACAACAAGAACGAGAGCAAAATCACCTTCCAGGACGTGGAGGACTGCCTGGTGATTGTCATCTCCTCCTTCTCCACCCAGACCTCCTACGAGAACCAGACGAAAAAGGCCATCACCAACAAGGGCATCCAGGAGGCCATGGTGGAGATGCTCCGCCACAACCTGGAGGTCTACTTCATCGAGAACCCCCTGGACGCGGAGAAAATCGCCGGCCAGGTGCTGGTGAACAAGCGCAGCCGGGAGGACGCGGAAAAGACCCGCCTGAACTTAAAGGGCAAGCTCACCGCGAAAATGGACATCACCGGCCGGGTGGCAAAGTTTGTGGACTGCCGCTCCAAAGACGTGAAGGAGCGGGAAATCTTCATCGTGGAGGGCGACTCCGCCTTGGGCTCGGTCAAGCAGGCCCGGGACCCCAACTTTCAGGCGGTGATGCCCATTCGGGGCAAGATCCTCAACTGCCTGAAGGCCGACTACGACAAGATTTTCAAAAGCGAGATCATCACCGATTTGATTAAGGTGTTGGGCTGCGGCGTGCAGGTGAAGAGCAAGGCCAACAAGTCCATTGGCGCCTTTGACATGGACAACCTGCGCTGGAGCAAGATTATCCTGTGCACCGATGCCGACGTGGACGGCTTCCACATCCGCACCATGCTGCTGACCATGCTCTACCGCCTGACCCCGGACCTCATCGAGAACAACAAGGTGTTCATCGCCGAGTCGCCCCTGTACGAAATCACCAGCAAGGACAAGACCTACTTTGCCTACAACGAGCGGGAGAAGGAGCAGTTCCTCCAGGAGCTGGCGGGCCAGAAGTACACCATCCAGCGCAGCAAGGGCCTGGGCGAGAACGACCCCGACATGATGAACCTGACCACCATGAACCCCAAGACCCGGCGGCTCATCCAGGTAAAGCCCGGGGACATCCAGCAGGCGGCCCAGATGTTCGACGTGCTGCTGGGGGACAACTTAAACGGCCGCAAGGACTACATCGCCCAGCACGGCAGCGAGTACCTGGACGACTTGGACGTGTCCTAAGGGAAGGAGGGAGAAATCATGCCAAGAAAGAAACAGCAGCCCCAAGAGGGCAAGGCCCCCAAGATGCGGGGCTATATCGCCGGGGCGGGGGAGATTGTCCAGCAGGACATCAGCGACACCCTGCGCCAGAACTTTATGCCCTACGCCATGAGCGTCATCATGTCCCGGGCCATCCCGGAGATTGACGGCTTTAAGCCCTCCCACCGCAAGCTGCTTTACACCATGTATAAAATGGGCCTGCTGGGCCCCACCCGCACCAAAAGCGCCAATATCGTGGGCCAGACCATGAAGCTGAACCCCCACGGCGACGCCGCCATCTACGACACCATGGTGCGCCTTGCCCGCGGCTACGAGGCCTTGCTGCACCCCTACGTGGATTCCAAGGGCAACTTCGGCAAGGCCTACTCCCGGGATATGGCCTGGGCCGCCCCCCGGTACACCGAGGCCAAGCTGGAGGCCATCTGCAAGGAGCTGTTCCAGGATATCGACAAGGACACCGTGGACTTTGTGGACAACTACGACAGCACCATGAAGGAGCCCACGTTGCTGCCGGCCACCTTCCCCAGCGTGCTGGTCAACGCCAACACGGGCATCGCCGTGGGCATGGCCAGCAACATCTGCCCCTTTAACCTGGCGGAGGTGTGCCGCACCACCATCGCCTTGCTCCGCGACCCGGAGGCGGATATTTTCGCCACCATGCAGGCCCCGGATTTCCCCGGCGGCGGCCAGATACTTTTCGACCGCGCCCAGATGGAGAACATCTACAAGACCGGCCGGGGCAGCTTCCGGGTGCGCAGCCGCTATTCCTACGACAAGTCCCAGAACTGCATCGACGTGACGCAGATTCCGCCCACCACCACCATCGAAGTGATTGTGGAGAGGGTCATCGACCTGGTAAAGCAGGGCAAGCTCAAGGAGATTGCGGACATCCGGGACGAGACAGGCATGGACGGCTTGAAAATCACCATCGACTTAAAGCGGGGCACCGACCCGGACAAGCTGATGCAGAAGCTGTTTAAGCTCACCACCCTGGAGGACAGCTTCGCCTGCAACTTCAACGTGCTCATCGCCGGGACGCCCCGGGTGCTGGGCGTGCGGGAGCTGCTGGAGGAGTGGACCGCCTTCCGGGTGGAGTGCGTCCGCCGCCGCACCCACTTCGACCTGGAGAAGAAGCGGGAGAAGCTCCACCTCCTGCAGGGCCTGGAGCTGATTCTGCTGGACATTGACAAGGCCATCCGCATTGTCCGGGAGACAGAGGAGGAGGCCGAGGTGGTGCCCAACCTGATGATTGGTTTTGGCATCGCCCAAATCCAGGCGGAGTACGTGGCGGAAATCAAGCTGCGCCACCTGAACCGGGAGTACATCCTCAAGCGCACCCAGGAGATCGCCGAGCTGGAGCGGGACATCGCCCAGCTGGAGGGCATTTTGGCCTCCAAGGCCAAGGTGAAGGGCATCATCGTCAAGGAGCTGGAGGCCGTGGCCCAGAAGTACGGCCAGCCCCGGCGCTCCATGATTCTCTACGCCGACGAGGTGGAGGAGGCGGAAATCGTGGAGGAGGTGCCCGACTACCCTGTGCACCTGTTCTTCACCAAGGAGGGGTACTTTAAGAAAATCACCCCCCAGTCCCTGCGGATGAGCGGGGAGCAGAAGCTGAAAGAGGGGGATGAAATCACCCAGCAGCTGGAGGCCCAAAATACCGCCGAGCTGCTGTTCTTCTCCAACAAGAGCCAGGTCTACAAGATGAAGGCCGCGGACTTTGCCGACACCAAGGCCAGCGTCCTGGGCGAGTACATCCCCGCCCGGGCCCAGATGGACGAGGGGGAGAGCGCGGCCTATATGGCTGTCACCTACCAGTACGATGGGTTTATGCTGTTCTTCTTTGAAAACGGCAAGGTGGCCAAGGTGGAGATGAGCGCCTACCAAACCAAGCAGAACCGGAAGAAGCTCTTAAACGCCTACAGCGACAAGTCGCCCTTGACGGCGGCCCTGTATGTGCGGGAGGACTGCGAGGTGCTGCTGACAGCCTCCTCGGGGCGGATGCTGCTGTTCCACACAGGGCTCATCGCCCCCAAGGCCACCAAGAATACCCAGGGCGTCCAGGCTATGAACTTGAAGAAGGGCCAGCGGCTGCTGCGGGTCCAGCTGTATGAGGAGGGGATGCTGCAAAACCCCAACCGGTATAAGAAGAACCTGCCCGCCTTGGGCGCCTTGCCGGAAGCGGGGGAAAACGCCGGAGAGCAGCTGAAGCTGTAAAGAGGCCGAGCGCAGCGAGCGTAAAAGTTCTTTAGGCGGCTTTCTTTCAAGAAAACCGCGACTTTTCCCTTGTTGAGCGTCAGCCCAAAAGAAAACCAGGGCAGCGCCCGCACGCGCCCGTAGGGCGATAGGCCGCTGCCCGGCCGGCAGCGCACAAAAAAACGCCCTCCTCCAATCCACAGCCCCAGAAACCCATGGAAGCGCACGGAGAAAGCGCCTTTACCCCAGCGGCGTCCCCGAGAAAAATGGCAAGGCGGAAATCCCCGGATAGCTCCTTTCCTCGCGGCTTCCTAAGGGAGGCCCGCGCGCGGCGCTGGCGCAGTCTGCCCGGCCTTTACCTTCCATCGCAGGTGTGGTATAATAGCCGGAGAAAATGGGGACGCGGGCGGCGAGAGAAAACATCCCGCCCAGCCCGGCGGCGGGAAGCCGCCTGCGCGACATGTTCACCGCAGGTGTGGTATAATCAAAGGAATCTGCGGGAAAGGAGGCGGCTGCGTGCGCATTTTGGGTATTGACCCCGGCTATGCCATTGTGGGCTACGGCGTCATCGAGGCCGGGGGCGGCCGTTACCGCCCCGTGGAGTACGGCGCCATCACCACCCCGGCGGGGCAGGATTTCGGCCAGCGCCTGGTGGAAATCTACCAGGGCATGGGGGAGATCCTCACCCGCCTAAAGCCCGAGGCCGCCGCCGTGGAAAAGCTCTATTTCACCAACAATAAGACCACCGGCATCGGCGTGGCGGAGGCCCGGGGGGTGATTCTCCTCGCCCTGGCCCAGCACGGCGTGCCCCTGTATGAGTATACCCCCATGCAGGTGAAGCAGGCGGTGACGGGCTACGGCAAAGCGGTAAAGCCCCAGGTCCAGGAGATGACCCGGCGGCTGCTGGGATTGCAAAAAGTCCCCCAGCCCGATGATACCGCCGACGCCTTGGCCTTGGCCATCTGCCATGGCCAGGCAGCGGGAAGCCCCTTGCGGAAGACGTTGCTCCAGCGGGGCCATAAGCCGGAGAAGGTCATATAAAAGCGAAAAGGTGAGCCGAGCGCAGCGAGCGTAAAAGTTCTTTAGGCGGCTTTCTTTCAAGAAAACCGCGACCTTGCCCTTACTGGGCGTCAGCCCAAAAGAAAACCAGGGCAGCGCCCGCACGCGCCCGTAGGGCGATAGGCCGCTGCCCGGCCGGCGGCGCACTGAAAAAGCGCCCTCCTCCAAGCCATAGCCCCAGAAGCCAAGGAAAGCGCACCAAGAAAGCGCCTTCTCCCAGCGGCGTCCCCGAAAAAATCCGGCGAGGCATCGCCACGGCTTGGGCCGCGCTGCCTTCCCCGGAGCTGCCCCATGGGCGCGAATGGACAGCGAAGGCACGCCGCGACCCATGGAAAAAGTTGACCGAAACATTACTCGCTGCCCGCCCGTCCCATTCACCCCCATCGCTTACCCATAGAAAGGACACACCATGATTTATTCGTTGACAGGAACTTTAGTCCACACAGAGCCCGGGGCGGCGGTGGTGGATGTGGGGGGCGTGGCCTTCCGCTGCATGACTTCCATGAACACCCTGCGCGGCCTGCCCCGCCTCTCGGAAAAGGTGACGCTGTACACCTATCTCAACGTCCGGGAGGACGCTTTGGACCTCTTTGGCTTTGCCACCAAGGGGGAGCTCTCCTGCTTCCGGCTGCTCACCTCCATCAGCGGGGTGGGGCCCAAGGTGGGCTTGGCCATTTTGAGCCAGCTCTCCCCTGAGGACGTGGCTTTGGCCGCCGCCGCCGGGGACGCCAAGCGCTTTACCAAGGCCAGCGGCGTGGGCCAAAAGCTGGCCCAGCGCATTGTGCTGGAGCTGAAAGACAAGGTGGGGGCCCTCTCCGGCAGCGTGAGCATGGAGGGCATCCCCCAGCCCGGCGGGCCCTCTGCGTCTGGGAATGCCTCCCAGGCGGTGGAGGCCTTGGTGACGCTGGGCTATTCCGCCAGCGAGGCCGCCGCTGCCGTGGGGAAGCTGGACAGCGCCCTGCCCCCCGAGGAGCTCATCCGCTTGGCGCTGAAGAGCTTTGGCAGCGGCAAATGACCATCACCTAAGTGAAAGGAGGAGCCAATATGCCAGTGGAACCCTATGGCGGGGAGATGGACCTGGAGGGCGGCTGGGACTATGAGAACCGCACGGTCGAGCCCGGCTACACCCCCGAGGACCAGGCGGTGGAGAACCCCCTGCGCCCCCGCACGTTTTCGGAGTACATCGGCCAGGACAAGGTCAAGGAAAACCTGAAAATCTACATCGAGGCGGCCAAAAGCCGGAAGGAATCCCTGGACCACGTGCTGCTTTACGGCCCGCCGGGCCTGGGCAAGACCACGCTGGCGGGCATTGTGGCCAACGAGCTGGGGGTCAATCTGCGCATCACCAGCGGCCCGGCCATTGAGAAGCCCGGGGATTTGGCGGCCCTGCTCACCAATTTAAGCCCCGGGGACGTGCTGTTTATCGACGAGGTCCACCGCCTGCCCCGCACCGTGGAGGAAATCCTCTACCCGGCCATGGAGGACTTCGCCTTGGACATCATCACCGGCAAGGGGCAGATGGCGGCTTCCTATCACCTGCCTTTGCCCCGGTTCACCTTGGTGGGCGCCACCACCCGGGCCGGGCAGCTGTCCGCGCCCTTGCGGGATAGGTTCGGCGTGGTGCTGCGGCTGGAGCTGTACACCCCCCAGGAGCTGGGGAAAATCGTCTCCCGCAGCGCGGACATCCTTCGCGCCCAGATTGAGGCCGACGCCGCCCTGGAGATTGCCTCCCGCTCCCGGGGCACGCCCCGCATCGCCAACCGGCTTTTAAAGCGGGTGCGGGATTTCGCCGAGGTGATGAGCGGCGGCGTCATCACCTTGAACACCGCGAAAATCGCTTTGGACCGCATGGAAATCGACGAGCTGGGCCTGGACGCCAGCGACAGGAACATGCTTAGGGCCATCATTGAAAACTACAACGGCGGGCCCGTGGGCCTGGAGACCTTAGCCGCCGTCATCGGGGAGGAGGCCGTCACCATCGAGGACGTCAACGAGCCCTACCTGATGCAGATAGGCTTTTTGACCCGCACGCCCCGGGGGCGCTGCGCCACAGCGGCGGCCTATCTGCACCTGGGCTACCCCGTGCCCTCCCGGCTGAAGGACGACGGCCAGCTGACCCTGGACGGGGAGGGCAGCATCCAATAACTTGAGAAAGGCGGAAAGCTATGCGCGCTGCACAGTGGCAGGATTACGAGCTGCTAGACACCCTGGACGGGGAGCGGCTGGAGCGGTGGGGGGACGTGCTCCTCATCCGGCCGGACCCTCAAATCCTCTGGTCCGGGGAGAAGAAGGACCCCCGCTGGGGCCAGGCCCATGCCCGGTACCAGCGCTCCAGCTCGGGGGGCGGCAAGTGGCAGAACTATAAAAAGGTGCCCCCCGTGTGGAAAATCCACTGGAACGGGCTGACCTTCCGTTTAAAGACCATGGGCTTTAAGCACACGGGGATTTTCCCCGAGCAGGCGGTAAACTGGGAGTTCGCCATGGAGAAGATCCGCCAGGCGGGCCGTCCCCCTGAGGACCCCGTGCGGGTGCTGAACCTCTTTGGCTACACCGGCGCGGCCACCTTGGCCTGTATGAAGGCCGGGGCCATGGTCACCCACGTGGACGCCAGCAAGGGCATGGTCCAGTGGGCCCGGGAGAACGCCGAGGCCAGCGGCATCGCCGACAGGCCCGTGCGCTGGCTGGTGGACGACTGCCTGAAATTTGTCCAGCGGGAGCAGCGCCGGGGCCGCACGTACGACGGCATCATCATGGACCCGCCCTCCTATGGCCGGGGCCCTGGCGGCGAGGTGTGGAAGCTGGAGGAGCAGCTGTACAGCCTTATCGGCCAGTGCGTGCCCATCCTCACGGAGAAGCCGCTGTTTTTCATCCTCAACTCCTACACCACAGGGCTTTCCCCCTCGGTGATGGAGTACCTGCTGGGGGTGCAGCTGCAAAAGCGGTTTGGGGGCAAGGTGAGTTCCGACGAGATTGGCCTGCCTGTGACCAGCACCGGCCTGGTGCTGCCCTGCGGAAGTACGGCGATTTACGAAGCCTAAGGAGTTGCACCCCAGGCAATTCGTCCCGGGGGTAGGCTGAGCGAAGCGAACGTAAAAGTTTCGCTCAAGCCTTTTCAAAGGCTTGCAGGGTGTGGGACAGCGTCCCACGACCTTGACCTTACCGGCGCAGCCGACGAAAAAATGCAGCGGACGGGGCGCACGCTGCGTAGCAGATAGCCCCGGGAGCGGTCGCGGAGGCAGACGGCTGAAATCCCCCGTCGCTCGTTGTGCGCGCTTAGGGGGATTTCAGGAGAGATAGGTGATCACCTCCCGCCGTCGGGGACGGCGTTAAGAAGTCTCGCCTGCCGGCTCGGTCGGCGCTGGACGGTGCCCACCGGGCACCAGCGCCCCTGCCTTCCCTTACTTTCAAAAAAAGGGGGGGCCGGATGTCCCCCTCTTGGGACAGCACAGAAGCCGTTGCCCCAGGGCTTGGAATAAGAAAGTGGTAAAGTACTTCAAAAAGCTAGGAAACATGCGGGTTTTATTCTATACCAGGGTGGTAAAGTACTTAGCCCGGTGGTAGAGTACTTGCCCGCTAAACCCAAGTACTTTACCAGGGTGGTAAAGTTCAAACCCCGCATAAAACCTGGGTTTTTCCAGTACTTTACCACTTTTGGATCTCAAGTAGGGAGCGGTGGACACCCGCCCTGCTTTAAAAAACGTGAGGTGAAACCATGGCATTTATCGAAGCCCAACAGGTGCGTTTTTCCTACGACGCGGAATCCGTGGACGCCCGGGAGGTGCTCCACGGGGTGGACCTCTCCATTGAGGAGGGGGAGTTTGTGGCCCTGCTGGGGCACAACGGCTGCGGCAAGTCCACCATGGCCAAGCTCTTCAACGGCATGCTGGTGCCCACCGCCGGGAAAGTCCTGGTGGGGGGCATCGACACCAGCGTGGAGGAGACCCAGCTGGATGTCCGCCGCCAGGTGGGCTTGGTGCTCCAAAACCCCGACAACCAGCTGGTGGCCGGCGTGGTGGAGGAGGACGTGGCCTTTGGTCCGGAGAACTTGGGCGTTCCCCCCGAGGAGATACGCCGCCGGGTGGACGCCGCCCTCAAGGCTGTGGACATGTACGAGTACCGGGAGCACGCCCCCCACAAGCTCTCCGGCGGGCAGAAGCAGCGGGTGGCCATTGCGGGCATCATCGCCATGGAGACAAAGTGCATCGTCCTGGACGAGCCCACCGCCATGCTGGACCCCCGGGGCCGCACGGAAGTGATGGAAACCATCCAGCGCCTGAACCGGGAGAAGGGCATCACCATCGTGCTTATCACCCACTACATGGACGAGGCGGTCCAGGCGGGCCGGGTGGTGGTGATGGACGAGGGGGAAATCCTGCGGGACGGCACCCCGCGCCAGGTGTTCAGCGACGTGGAGTTCCTAAAGCGCCACGACCTGGACGTGCCCCAGGCCACGGAGCTCAGCTACCGGCTGGCCGCCACGGGGATTAAACTGCCAGGGATGCCCCTGGGTGTGGAGGAGTGCGTGAGCATGTTCCGCCGCTACCTGGCCGGGGAAGCCCGCTGAGAAACGCTGGGAAAGGAAAGGGAAAGCAAGTTGGCGATTATCGAAACCAAGGACCTGGCATACCGCTACAGCCCAGGCACCCCCTTTGAGAAAACCGCCGTGGATGGGGTGAACATCCAGGTGGAGAAAGGGGAGTTCCTGGGGGTTATCGGCCACACGGGCAGCGGCAAGTCCACCCTCATCCAGATGCTCAACGGCCTGCTGCGGCCCACCTCGGGCCAGGTGCTGCTGAACGGCAAGGACATCTGGGCCGAGCCCAAGAAAATCCGGGCGGTGCGCTTCCAGGTGGGCATGGTGTTCCAGTACCCGGAGTACCAGCTCTTTGAGGAGACGGTGCTCAAGGACATCATGTTCGGCCCCAAAAACATGGGCCTCACGGACCAGGAGGCGGAAACCCGCGCCCGGGAGGCCGCCCACTTCACCGGCCTGAAGGAGGAGCTGCTGGAGAAGTCGCCCTTCGAGCTCTCCGGCGGCGAGAAGCGCCGGGCGGCCATTGCCGGGGTCATCGCCATGGACCCGGAGGTGCTCATTTTGGACGAGCCCACCGCCGGCCTGGACCCCCGGGGCCGGGACGTGCTGCTGGCCCAAATCACCCAGTACCACAAGGCCCGGGGCAACACGGTGCTGCTGGTGTCCCACAGCATGGAGGACATCGGCCGCACCGCCGACCGCATTTTGGTGATGAACCACGGCCACGCCGCCATGCTGGACGAGACGAAAAAGGTCTTCGCCCGGGGCCCGGAGCTGGAGGAGATGGGCCTGCGCGTGCCGCAAATCACCAAAATCATGCAGGAGCTGGTGGCCATGGGCCTGCCGGTGGACGCCTCTACCTTAACAGTGGATGACGCCCTCCACCAGCTGATTCCCATTCTCAAACGGAAGGAGGAGCTGCGATGATTTCCGACATCACCTTGGGGCAGTATTTCCCCCAAAAGTCCCCCCTTCACGCCACAGACCCCCGGCTGAAAATCTGCCTGCTGGTGTACGCCATTGTGCTGCTGTTCGCCGCGGGGAACTTCGCCTCCCTGGCGCTGGCGGTGGTTTACATCGGCCTGGGCATTGCCTTTTCCAAAATCCCCTGTAAGCTCTACTGGAAGAGCCTGAAGCCCATCTGGTTTCTGGTGGCCTTCACCGGCATCCTCAATATCTTCTACGGCACCGGGGAGCCCCTGTGGAAGTTCGGCATCTTCCAAATCACCTTAAACGGCATTTACAACGCCATCTTTGTTTCGGTGCGCATCATCGCGCTGATTCTGGCCAGCTCCGTGCTGACCTTTACCACCTCCCCCACCCAGCTGACCGACGCCATCGAGCGGCTGCTAAAGCCCCTTGCCAAGCTGCGGGTGCCGGTGCACGAGTTCGCCATGATGATGACCATCGCGCTGCGGTTCGTGCCCACCTTGCTGGAGGAGACGGACAAAATCATGGCCGCCCAGAAAGCCCGCGGCGCGGACATGGAAAGCGGCGGCATCACCCAGCGCATCCGGGCCTTGGTGCCGGTGCTCATCCCCCTGTTTGTGTCGGCTTTCCGCCGGGCCTTTGACTTGGCCACCGCCATGGAGAGCCGCTGCTACCACGGGGGCGACGGCCGCACCAAGATGAAGCAGCTCCACTTTGGCCAGGGGGACTGGCTGGTGTTGCTCCTCAGCGCGGTGGCCTTGGGGGCGTTTATCGCCCTCAATCTCCTGGTGCCCGCCGTGGGCCGGGGCGTGTGAGGTGGCCTATGGAGCGGAATTTCCTCATCAAGCTGGCGTACGACGGCGCCGCCTACCACGGCTGGCAAATCCAGGAAAACGCCCTGACGGTGCAGCAGGTGTTCCAGGAGGCCCTGGGCAAAATCACCGGCCTCTCCGAGGACATCAAGGCCTGCTCCCGCACGGACACCGGCGTACACGCCCGGCAGTTCTGTGTCAGCCTGAAAACAGAGAGCCCCATCGCCCCCGAGCGGCTGCTGGCGGCTTTGAACCACTACCTGCCCCAGGACGTGGCGGTGCGCTCGGTGGAGCAGGTGCCCCTGGATTTCCACGCCCGTTACTCCTGCAAGGGCAAGGAGTACGTCTACCAAATCTGGAACCACCCGGTGCGGGACCCCTTCTTAAAGGACAGGGCCCTCCACTACTGGTACCCCATCGACGAGGCGCTGCTGGACCGGGCGGCGGGGCACTATGTGGGCCGCCACGATTTTTCCTCCTTCTGCACCTTGGATAAGCGGGAGAGGGGGGACTTGACCCGCACCGTGACCAAGGCCCAGGTCCGGCGCCAAGGGGACCTGGTCACCTTCACCGTGGCGGCGGATGGGTTCCTCTACAACATGGTGCGCATCATGGTGGGGACGCTGCTGCGGGTGCAGCAGGGGAAGTTTTCCCCCGAGGACATCCCCGCCATCCTGGAAGCCCGGGATAGGAAGGCCGCCGGCCCCACGGCCCCGGCCTGCGGGCTGTATCTCAACCAGGTGTTTTATTAAGAAGTTTCGCAGGGCAGCGGCCCGGGAAAGGAAGTGGCAGCATGGCAAAGCACAGCGAAAAGCGGGGCGGGCGGAAGGTCATCCGCCTGGAGGACCACCTCCCCCAGCATCAGGCAACCCCCGCCCAGGAGCCTTCCCCCCCAGAGGAGGCGTCCCCAGAGGAGGCCCCCCAGGCCACCATTGAGTATGGGGAGGAGGCAGCCGGCGAGGAGCAGAAAAAGGCCCGCCAGGTGCCCAAGGCCCTGTACCGGGTGGCGGTGGTGCTGCTGGTGCTGGTGCTGGGGTTGGCCATCTGGGTCAACCGGGCCAACCTGACCCCTCAGAATATCTGGAACTGGATTCAGGTGCAAATCACCGGCACCGGGGAGGGCGACGGCTATCCCGTGGCCATCACCGGCTCCTCTGTGTCCGAGGGGAACTTCCTCTCCGCCGAGGGCAACGCCGTGGCCCTCAGCGACACGGCCCTGACCATTTTGGGCCCCTCCGGCCAGGAGCTGTTCTCCCAGCGCCACAGCTATAACCAGCCCATTTTAAAGGCGGCCTCTGGCCAATACCTGCTGTACAACCAGAACAGCACTGGCTACATGGTGGTTTCCGGCACCCAGCTCCACCTGGAAAGCTCCACCGAACAGGACATTTTGGCCGGGGCCATCGCCCCCAACGGCCGCTTTGCCCTGGCCACCCAGGGGGCCGACGGCGCCACAGATGTGACCGTCTACCTGGCCACCGGGGAGGAACAGTTCACCTACAGCTTTGCCCAGGATTACGTCACCGCCTTGGCCTTGAATGCAGACGGCACCTGGGCCATGGTGTGCTCGGTGCGGGCCCAGGGAGGGCAGCTGGTGTCCAAGGTGACGGTGTTCGATTTGAACAGCCCCACCCCCGCCGCGGAGTTTGAAAGCCAGGACAACCTGCTGCTGGCCGCCTATTGGGGGGAGAACGGCATGCTCTACGCCGTGGGGGACAGCGCCTTGCTGCGGGCCCGCTCCGGGGAGCTGTCCTTCTCTGAATACGGCTACCAGGGCCGCACGCCCACGGCTTTCCAGTTCGCCGGGGGGCAGTGCTACCTGTCCCTGTCCGCCTATGAGCACGCCGGCGCCTGCACGCTGCTGGTGTTCCGGGGCCTGGAGGAGCCGGTGCAGGCCCAGGCCGAGGAGCGCATCGTGTCATTGTCCGTGTCCGGCGGGACGGTGGGCGCGCTGCTGGACCAGCAGCTGGTGCTCTTTGACGCCGCCACCGGCCAGGAGCTGGCCCGCGCCGAGGCGGGCAGCGACGCCAAGAGCATCGCCCTCTCCAGCGAAAGCGCCGCCTATGTGCTGGGCGTCAGCGAAATCCGCCGCCTCCAGGTGCGGTGAGGCAAGTTTTCCAAAGTAAAAAAGAGCTGTTGCTCCCGGGCAGCAGCTCTTTTGCTTTTTATGTGATTGGTTCCAAGGGCGGGTCCATGGTGCGGTTGCTGTAGCTTTGGAAAAAGTCCCGCAGCTCTTGGGGGGAGAATTCCCCGTTTGCCACCAACACCTCCTGGAAAATTCAACCCCTGCCCAGAAAATACTGGTTCTCCTTGGGCTCTTTCAGCTTTTCGGAGAAAGCCGCGGCAAAGCTTTGGTACTCTGGGGTGAACACGCCCTTCGCCTGGACAGGGCAGTTTTTCACGCACCGGAAGCAGGCGATGCACTTCTCCCCATCGATGGCGGCGCAGTCCTCCCCAATGGCCTGCATGGGGCACTGCCGGACGCACAGCCCGCAGTGGGTGCATGCCTGGGTGGTGGAGGGGGTAAAGCTGCCGCCCTTGCCACCCTCTTTGTAGGGGAAGTTCCCCGGGGGCGAGAAGCTCTCCCACCCCGCCTGAAAGTCCTCCCAGGCCTCCAGGGCAAAGGCCCTATCCTGGAGGAGGTCCTCCGCATCGGGCCGGCCCAGGGCGATGGAGCCGTAGGTGTGCTCCCCCACCAAGGCGGCCCCGGCAAAGGGCAGGAAGCCGCGCTCCTGGCAGAAGCGGGTGAGCTCCAGCAGGGCGTCGTCAAAATCCCGGTTGCCATAGGTGACGGTGACAATACAGGGGGTGTCCTGGCCCCGCAGGGGGGAGAGGCGCTCCAAGGCCCCCTGGAACACCCGCCCCCCGTATACCGGCGCCCCAAAGACTACCAAGTCCTGGGGGGTAAACACTTGCTGGGGGGCGGGGGAGGTGGTCACGTCTAGCAGGTGGGCCTCCCCCAAAGCGGAGGCCATGGCCCAAGCCCCCCGCAGGGAGGTGCCGGTGGGGGAGAAGGCAGCGCAGTACAGTGCCATATCAATCCATCCTTTCTGGTGAATTTGCAACATCACAGGCCGCAAAACACTTTGATTATAGGGCCTGCCGGGAAAGATTGCAAGAAAAATCCACGGATTAAGATTTCCGTAAGGGAGTGGGGCTTGTGAAAAAGCGGAGTTTATGCTATATTTATCAGGTAGCGGAAAAATCCGGAGAAAGGGGGCGCTTGCCATGGGCTACACACTGGATATAGTCTTGGTGGCTGTGTGCGTGGCCTTTGTGGCCATTGGCGCCCACCGGGGATTCATCCGCTCGGCAGCCCACTTTTTAGGGGCTGTGGTGGCAGCCAGCCTGGCGGGCCTGCTGGGAGGCGCCGCCGCCCAGTGGGTGTTTGACACCCTGTTCCGCCCCGGCCTGGTAGAGCGCATCGGGGAGTCCCTGGCAAGCCTTGGCAGCGGTGATACCTACACCGCGGTGCAGGGGGTGTTTGCCTCCCTGCCGGATTTCATCCTCCGCGCCCTGGAGCAGGCGGGCGTTACCGCCGCCAGCGTCACAGAGGCCCTGGCGGGCCAGTCCGGCCAGGCCGCCGATTTGATTGCCGACGCCTTGGCCCCGGTGTTCGTGGGCTTCTTAAAGGTGCTGGCGGTCATTGTGCTGTTCTGCCTGTTTATGATTGTGGTGCGCATCGTGGCCAACCTGCTGGCCACAGTGTTCCACCTGCCCATCTTACGCGCTGTGGACGGCCTGCTGGGCGGCGTGTTCGGCCTGCTGCTGGCGGTGATTTCCATTTGGATTGTCCTGGCGGCGGTGCAGGTGTTCACCCCCATGCTGGCCGCAGACACCCAAGCCCAGGTGGAAACAGCCCTGCGCCAATCCTACCTGGCCGGGCTGGTGGTCAACTGGAACCCCTTGGGCATCATGTTCCAGTAAAGTAGAGAGTTTTTAGGGATTTGCCTGTTATCCTGTTAGAATAAGGGAACCGCGGCGCCTGGCGAAGGATTGGGCCTGCCGCAGGTGTGGTAGTACGAGATTTGTGAGAAGAGAGGAAAGGAAGGACCCATGCCACAGGAAAAAAAGCCCATCAACCAGAACCTAACTGTGCCCAACGCCCTTTCGGTGCTGCGCATTATCGTTATCCCCTTTTTCGCCTGGTTCTTTATGCACGACCAGCTGGCCATCGCGGTGGCGCTGCTGGTGCTCTCCGGCCTTTCGGACTGTGTGGACGGCTTTATCGCCCGCAAGCTCAACCAGGTGACGGAGCTGGGCAAGATGCTGGACCCCCTGGCGGACAAGCTCACCCAAGGCGTGGTGGCCCTGTGCCTGGCCATTAAGTTCCCGGTTATCTGCCCGGCACTTTTGGTTTTCATCCTAAAAGAGCTGGTGATGCTCTGCGGCGCCATTTTGCTTTTGAAAAAGAAAAAACGCCCTTGCGCCGCCCAGTGGTACGGCAAGGTGGCCACGGTGATGTTCTACGTCTCGGTGGCGCTGATTGTGGTGATGGACGGTTTCCTCCACGTGGAGGGCATGGCCTTCCAGGTCATCTCCTATGTGCTGTTGGGGCTTACGGCGGCCATGATGATTTACTCCGCCGTGAAGTACGCCCAGATTTTCTTAAAAATCCTCCGCTCGGACGACAGTAAGTATGACCTCTCTTTGACAGACGAGATCCGCGCCAAAACGGTGCGGGACAAACGGATAAAATCGTAACCAAGACCCTGGGGCCGCGGCCCCGGGGAATTTCCGCTTTTTTTACGGCTTCTTCACATTCTGGCCATGATTGCCTGGTTAAATAGAAGACCGGGCCGGTGTGAAGGCCTATTCCCACCATGGGACACAGCTTCCAGGGGAAGCCGCCCCGCGCGGCATTGAATTGAGAGAAAGGAACGAACCTTTTATGTTGCTTTGTACACGCTGCAAGAAACGCCCGGCCGTGGTCTTTGTCTCCAACGGCATGGACAGCCAGAACCCCCAGGGGCTCTGCCTGGTCTGCGCCAAGGAGCTGGGGATCAAGCCGGTCAACGATATTATGGAGAAAATGGGCATCACCGACGAGGAGCTGGAAGCGGCCACCGAGCAGATGACCCAGCTGATGAACCTGGACAACGACGACAGCGGCGACGAGCTGTTCGCCCCCGGGGGCGCCGCCACCCTTCCGGTGGACCAGATGCTGGGTGGCCGCCCCGGGGAAAACGGCGGCTTTGGCGGCGCCGGGGTCCAGCAGAAAAAGGAGAGCTTCCACAAGAAGAAGCGCAAGCACATCCAGAACTTCTGCACCGACTTGACCGCCAAGGCCCGGAACGGCCAGCTGGACAACATCATCGGCCGGGAGAAGGAAATCCAGCGGGTGGTGCAGATTCTCTCCCGCCGCACCAAGAACAACCCCTGCCTTATCGGCGAGCCCGGCGTGGGCAAAACCGCCGTGGCCGAGGGTCTGGCTTTGCGCATCGCCCGGGGGGAGGTCCCTGCCAAGCTGCGGGATAAGGAAGTCCAGCTGCTGGACTTGACCGCACTGGTGGCGGGCACCCAGTTCCGGGGCCAGTTTGAAAGCCGCATCAAGGGCCTGGTGGACGAGGTGAAGGCCGACGGCAACGTCATCCTCTTCATCGACGAGGTCCACAACCTGGTGGGCACCGGCGACGCCGAGGGCAGCATGAACGCCGCCAACATCTTAAAGCCCGCCCTCTCCCGGGGGGAGATTCAGGTCATCGGCGCCACCACCTTCAACGAATACCGCAAATACATTGAGAAGGACGCGGCCCTGGAGCGCCGGTTCCAGCCGGTCACCGTGGCGGAGCCCTCTGTGGAGGACGCTGTCCAGATTCTGCTGGGCATCAAGGGCTATTACGAGAGCTACCACAGGGTGAAGGTTTCCGAGAAAATCTGCCGCCGCATGGTGGTGCTGGCCGAGCGGTACATCAACGACCGCTACCTGCCGGACAAGGCCATCGACCTGCTGGACGAGGCCTGCGCCTGCGCGGCCCTGCGCAACAAGAAGCTGGAGGAGTACGACGAGACCGAACTGGCCCTGACCAAGGAGAAGAACCGGGAGCAGGACCTCTCCAGCCCTATCGACGACAGCCAGATAGATTACGAGGAGCTGGCCAAGACCCACTACCGCATCGCCACCTTGGAGGAGAGCCTGGACAAGCTGAAAAGCGAGGGCGTCTTTGCCGACGTGGAGGAGCAGGACGTGGCCAAGGTCATCGAGCTGTGGACGGGCATCCCGGCCTCCCGCGTCCAGGAGAACGAGCTGAAGAAGCTGGCGAACCTGGAGGACGTGCTGAAGCGGCACATCATCGGCCAGGACGCGGCGGTGTCCGCCATCTCCGCGGCCATCCGCCGCAGCCGGGTGCAAATCAGCCCCCGGCGGCATCCGGCCTCCTTCATCTTCGTGGGCCCCACCGGCACCGGCAAAACCGAGCTGGTGCGGGTGCTCTCCCAAGAGCTGTTCGACACCCCGGAGACCCTGATCCGCCTGGACATGAGCGAGTTTATGGAGAAGCACTCTGTCTCCAAGATTATCGGCTCCCCGCCCGGCTATGTGGGCTACGACGAGGCCGGCCAGCTGACGGAGAAGGTCCGCCGCCGGCCCTACTCGGTGCTGCTGTTCGACGAGATTGAGAAGGCCCATCCGGATGTGCTGAACATTTTGCTGCAAATTTTGGACGAGGGCCGCATCACCGACGCCCACGGCCGCACGGTGAACTTTGAGAATACGGTCATCGTCATGACGTCCAACGCGGGCAGCGACCGCCGGGAGAACTCCCTGGGCTTTAACAAGACCGCCGCGGACATGAACCGGGAGAAGGTCATGCGGGCCCTGGGCGAGTTCCTGCGGCCGGAGTTCCTCAGCCGCATTGACGAGGTGATTGTGTTCCGTCCCCTGGACGTGGAGGACTACAAGAAGATTGCCGCCCTGATGCTGGACGAGTACGTGGGCTCCCTCAAGGAGAAGGGCATCGCCCTCACCTACAACCAGGAGGTGTGCGCCTACCTGGCGGAGAAGTCCATCCACGGGCAGAGCGGCGCCCGGGATTTGCGCAACAACATCCGCCGCATGGTGGAGGACAAACTGGCCATGGCCCTTGTGGAGCGTGGCGAGGGCGCCATCTCCGGCGTGGCCCTGTCTGTGCAGGATGGGGAACTGCGGCAGGAAGTGCTGTAAAAAGAAAGACTGGAAAGACACAGGGAGCGCCTTTGGGCGCTCCTGTTTATATTTGCGGAAAAGAACGCAAAAAATCCCTTGACGGAAGGGGTGTCATGTGCTATAATAAATCCCGTCGCAAAATGCGCGGGTGTAGTTCAATGGTAGAACCCCAGCCTTCCAAGCTGGTCGTGTGGGTTCGATTCCCATCACCCGCTCCAGGGGTTGCACCCCGGGCATGTCGCGGAGAAGTGCGTGGTGGGCCCTGCTTGGGTTATCCGCGTTTACAAGCTCGGCATGTACAGCGATTCTCTGTAGTTTGTTTTTGACAGACCCGCTTTTGCGGGGGATGCGCATCCCATCGGGATGTTTGATAAACTGCGGGCCAAAGGATGCCCCCAAAGATGCGCCAATAGCTCAGCTGGATAGAGCAACTGCCTTCTAAGCAGTAGGCCAGGGGTTCGAGTCCCTTTTGGCGAGCCACTTATGGTGGGATTAGCGTAGTTGG
>JABLTQ010048689.1_pt1 | contig 37605 bp, 29 predicted proteins | sample 7160101 | NCBI WGS metagenome assembly JABLTQ01 (sample SAMN14651228, study PRJNA627086) | human gut metagenome | isolation source: feces | host: Homo sapiens
CGGGGAAGGGAAAAGCTTACCGACCTTTGCAGCGGCCCGGATTAAACATAAGGGGCTGCGGCCCCTTATCAACCCTGGGGTTTTTTGACAGACTGAAATGCCGCAGCCCATTTGGACTGCGGCATTTCTCTTTATCATTACAGTGTGATCTCATGCGTCATTTTATCGTCTTCCAGCTTTACCGTGCCCCGGCTTTTACCGCTCAGGTGCAGTATGTATACTGCTTCGCCGTATCTGTATTTCACGGTGTATTCCTCAAATGGCACCGTAGGCGCTATGCGCAGCGCATCCTTCTCCCTCCGTATGCCCAGCATATCCTCAAGGCATATCTTATACAGCCACGCTGCGGCCCCCGTATACCACGTCCAGCCCGCCCGTCCGGCATTGAGTCCGGAATACACGTCCCCCGCCACGGCATATGGCTCTCCCTTGTATTTTGCCGCCTGCGCCCGCGTGAGCGCGTGGTTTATGGGATTCAGCGCGTCGAACAGCGCGAGAGCCTTCTCTCCCATGCCCAGCTTGCAGCAGGCCTGCACTGCCCATACGGCGCCGTGGGTGTACTGTCCGCCGTTTTCTCTCACTCCGGGAATGTAATCCTCGATATACCCGGGGCGCTGCCGGCCATCGCCTGTAAATGGCGGCGTGAGCAGCTTTATCATGCCCTCCTGATCGTCGTAAAGCATGCTGAGCATTGAGTTCACCGCCTCGTCGGCATGTTCACCGCCGCATATTGCCGCCCAGGCCTGGGATATGCAGTCTATCTCGCAGGCAGCGTTCCCCTTTGCGCCAAGCGGTTCGCCGCTGCCGTAATACGCCCGCCTGTACCACGCGCCGTCCCATCCCGCCTGCTCTACGCAGTGGCGGAGCTTTCTGGCCTTTTCGGCAAAGCGCTTACCGTCCGCTTTCCTGCGGCAAATTTCGGCTAAGCAGCACATTTTGTCCAGTACGTCCAGCAGGAACCAGCCCAGCCATACGCTTTCGCCGCCGTCGTGCCCCACCTCGTCCATGCCGTCGTTCCAGTCGCCGCCGACCATAAGGGGCAATCCATAGCTGCCGAAGCCTATGCTATCCACCGCCCTTACACAATGCTGATACAGGCTTTCGGTATAAGACGAATCCTCAAAGTCATCGTATACGTCTCTGACCCCATCGGGTATCGCCTTGCCTTCAAGGTAGCTCACCTGCTCGGTGAGTATGCTTTGATCGCCCGTCAGGTGAACGTACTCCCACAATACATAGGGCAGGAACAGCCTGTCATCGGTTATGCGGGTGCGCACGCCCCGGCTCGGCCAATGCCACCAATGCAGCACGTCCCCCTCTATGAACTGCTTTGAGGCGCAGAGCAGTATATGCCGCCTTGCCCGTTCGAGCTCAGTGTGCATCACGGCAAGCATATCCTGCAACTGATCCCTGAAGCCCACCGCGCCGCCGCACTGATAGTAGCCGCATTTAGCCAGCACCCTTGCGGCAAAGGCCTGATACAGCAGCCGCCCGTTCATCATGGCGTCCATGGCCGCGTCCGGGGTGCGTATCTCAACGCCATTGAGCCTCCGCTTCCACTGCGTCCTGACATTATCAAGGGCTGCGTCCGTGTCCTCATTCAAGCATTGCCGTATCTCCTCCTCGCCGCCTTCGCCCAGCGCGAACACCAGCCGTATCTCCTCCCCGGGGGCAACGTTCACCTCGCTGCGCAGGGCGGATGCTCCGCTCCGGCTGCTATCGCCAGTCAGTACATCGGCGTCCCAGCCCCGGCCGAATATAATCTCCCTGTCAGAGCACTTTTCGGCTTCACCATTTACGATGGCAATGTACGCCGTCTCGTCGTTGTCCTTATCCATCAGGTTCCTTGCGCATATGCCGGATTCCATCGGGTATGCGTGTATCCCATGCCTCCTCTGAACCGGCCCCAGCGCCCACTCCACTCCGTACATTATACTCATCTCCCGCCTTGAGCTGCCGGGATTGGCTATACTCAGCACCGAGTATTTTACGTTGAACCGCTCATGGACGAACACCGTAAGCTTGGTTTTAAGCCCGCAGTCTCCTGACAAAAACTCCGAATAACCGTAGCCGTGCCGTATTATGCGCCGCCCCTGCATAAGGCTCGCGAAGGGCGAAAACGTATCGCCGCTTACCGTATCGGTTATCAGCATGAACTCCCCCTGCATATCCTCGGCTGGGGAATCGTACCACGGGGTAAGCTTATGCTCCCGGCTGTTTCCCCGCCATGTATGCCCGCCCCCCCGTTCCGTAACTATGCAGCCGAAGGTATCGTTGGCTATCACGTTGCACCAGGGCATAGGCAGGCTTTGTCCCGCCTCAAGGGTGATGACGTACTCTCCGTTTTTATCAAAACCACCGAGGCCGTTATCGAAGCTCAGCTCCGGCCGCCCTATGTCTATGCTGCCATGCTTATAGCCGTTATAACTTCGCATCTCCGCCTCCCTCCTGGCAGAGGGGGCAAACTGCCTGTTCAGGCTCACGTCCGCCTTTATTTCCACCATAGCGGCGCAGCGCAGCGCCGCCTTCTCGCCCTCCTTCAGCTCAAAGCCGTTGATAAGGTGCGCCCTGCCGCAGCTTATCTCCTCTGCCATTATGGCCGCCATACGCTCCCGCAGCTCGTTCCGATATTCGTTCGGGTAGCAGCCCACCGCGATAATGTCCACGGGCAGCAGTCTTTTTGCCATGTATTTCGAAAACTCCATAAGGGAGCGCAGCAGCCTCAGCTCAGTAATGCGCTGTATTTCTACCAGCAGCACAGGTCTGTCGCCGGATATACCGTGCTTCCACAGTGTTTCCGTCCCCCCGGGCCCAACGGCGCCGTACTTTATGGGTATCTCCAGCAGCAGCCTTGCCGCGATCCTTTCAAAGAGCTCCGCCTTCCCGTATTCCGTAGCCGTCTCCCTCAGCAGCCCGTCAGTCTGCGCCTCGCTCATGGCGAAGCAATCGTTGAGCCGCCCCTGAAGCTCGCGGCAGTCCTCCAACGCCCGCTCCTCGCTCTCGGCATAACCCATGATAAACCACAGCTCCTGTCCCTCGCCGGGAGCTACCGTCACCTCGCTCCGCGCCCCGAAATACGGCAATACCGGACATTCGGCGTTTTCTGTTTGCAGCATTGGCTGCATCATGGCCTGCTCCGGCGTTTTCAGCCGCCCCAGCGCCTTTAGCCTGTCCGCACAGTAATTCACCTGTCCCTTTGATATCAGCCTGCCGTACAGCCAGCCCGCAGCCTTTCCCCGCTTTTCAAACAGCAGCGCGCCGTCTCTCATGTGGGCATCCACCTTCAGCCTGTTGAAGGATGGGTGAGCCGTATCCGCCGCCTGCGAGCTCAGGCACACGTCAAAGAACGCCCCCAGTTCTATATGTTTTTCCTCTGTGCCGGTGTTTTTTACGGTGATGCGCCGCACCTCGCCGTTCTGCCCGACTGCCGCGCATATCTCCATCCGGCAGGATATGCCGTCGCGGGCGTTATTGAATTCCGCCCTGTACGGGTAAAACACGGCTTCAGCGCCCCTTGCAGCATCCCATGCATCGCTTCCGTTCCGCACCACCAGCCGTACGCCATTCCGGCCGCGTATATGGTCAGGCCGCCAGCGCGTAAGCATTATATCGCCGCACTTTGAAAAGCCGTCTCCGTCTTCGGTCACGAACAGCGTATAGCTGCCATTGGTCAGCAGCTGGCATTCGGGTATACTGTACCTTTCGCGTATTATACGCGGCCGCGCCTCCTTTCGCGCGCCGTTCCTCTGCACCCTGCTTTCAGCCGAATGCAGCGGTTTTATGCGTATGCCCCTGGCCGGAGCGCGTTCCTCTGTAAGTATTTCAAACGCGCGCATTGCAGGGTATGACATAAAGTACTTCTCTATCGCCCCATCGCACAGCGCGTTTGCTATGGCGCACATGCTCATGCCCTGATGGTGCGCCATAAAGCTTTGAACTACGGCATGGTCCTTTTCCGGATTTGACCGGCCCTCGGTATAGTCCAGCGCCTCGTACATGCCGTATGGGCCCAATCCGCCCTCCCCTGTAAGCCGCCTTATGTTTTCGCATGCGCCCCTGGGATCAAAGGCCAAGGCGAGCATCGTCGAATACGGCGATATTACCCTGCTGCGCTCCAGGCAGCTCATAAGGCTGAGCCGCTGCAAGCCGAAGGCACGGTACTGATAGTACATGTTGCGGTCAAATGCATAGTAGCCTGATTCGGATATACCCCATACGCCGCCATAGCGCTGCCGTTTCTGCGCCTTTACGGCGTTCAGGCAGCTGTTGTAAAGCAGCGTATCCGGCGCCGCCCCAGTAAACAGCACCGGCATAAGGTACTCGAACATCGTGCCGCTCCAGGATACCAGAGTACCGCCCAGCACCGGCGCCATCTGACGCCCGAGCTTGAACCAGTGCTCCGGCTTTACGCTGCCAAGAGCCACCGCTATAAGGCTCGTCAGGCGCGCTTCCGAGGCAAGAAGGTCATACCACGAATTTGACAGCTCGCAGGCATCGCCATCGTATCCTATCCTGAAAAGCTTCCGCTCCGCATCGTAAAGCGCCGAAAAGTCCGTTTCCCTTGCCGCCCGTTCAAGGCGCGCCGCCGTATCCTCGCGGCCGTATTTCTTAAGGGCCATTGAGCCTGTAATAAGACAGGCGCAGAAGTTGCCGCTGTCCACGGTAGAAACATACCGCGGACGCATCACCTCCAGCGTATCAGTTCTGTACCAGTTGTAGAGGTGCCCGTGCCACTTCTGCATTTTATCCACAGTATCCATTGTGCCGGACAGCCTCTTTTCCAGTTCATCAGCCGTAATAAGCCCCAGCTCCGCCGCGGACACCGCCGCCGCCATTGCCATGCCTATATTTGTGGGCGACGTATTTACTGCGGGGCGTTTTTCCGGCTCCTGCTGAAAGTTATCCGGGGGTATATATCCCCTGCCCTCTCCGGCAAATGTCTCAAAAAACGCCCAGGTCCTTTCCGTAATATCCTCAAGCAGTTCTCTTTCGTCAGGTCTTGGTTTCTCCTTGGGGAGCCTCCTGTCCAGCGCCCATATTGCCGCCGGCATAGCTAACCACAGCGCGGCAAAAAGCGCCGCGATGGCCGGCGTTTTGCCCAGTATTGCACCCGCGGCCATGACTATGCCCATGACCGGGCATATGTACAGCGCGCCATAGTAGCCGTTTACTCCCTTTGGCCTTGAGTTGGTCTGAGCTGCGGTCTGCCATTCCAGCATATGCCTGTGGGACACCAGCATTCTGTAAAGCGTGCGCCTCTGGGCGTCCGCCGATCGCGCTGAGGCGTATGGCAGCGCCATTATGTCCAGCCCCGCCCGCGCGGCCGGCAGCAGCATGTCAGCCGCCATTCCCAAAGGATCGGCATTGCGGGTAAACGCCGCCCTGAAAGGCAGCGTTATAAGCTCCGTAAAGAAGCCGTCGCAGAGGGCGAAAAGAGCCAGCGCTATATGCCAGCCCCCGCCGGTATACGGCATTAGCAGCACCGCATACAGCACGCTGGCGGGCAGCATGCACCTTCTTAGGTTATCAAGTATCTTGCGCTTGGAAAGCCAGCTTAAAGGGTTATCCCGTTTCACCCCTTCCGCGTCCTTTACCCAGTCCTTCAAAAAGGGCAGCAGCTGCCAGTCGCCCCTGAGCCACCTGTGCTGCCGCTTCCACCAGGGTATGAACGCGTCCGGCTCGCTGTCGTATAGCGCGATATCCCCCGCGTAACCGCAGCCGCAGAAACAGCCCTCCAGCATATCGTGGCTCAGCACGGTGTTTTCGGGTATCCACCGCATGGCGGTATCCATGAATGTCCGTATGCGAAATATTCCCTTGCCGCCGAAGGAACCGCGGCCGAACACGTCCTGATAGAATTCAGGCGCTGTAGGAAAATAGCCGTCCACACCGGTAGAGCCCGATATTATCCTCGCAAAAAAGCTCTTTGCTGCGCCCTTCGATGTAGATGCCATGCGCGGCGCTATCATTCCGTAGCCCCGGCGCACCGTTCCGCCGAATATCTCCGGAGCGTTCAGGGGGTGCTCCATGCAGCCTATCAGCTCTGCTGCGGCTCCGGGGGGAAGTATGGTATCGCTGTCCAGCGTTATGCAGTATTCTATACCCTCCGGCAGTTCATTTGTAATAAGGCAGAAATGCTCTTTGTCCCCTTCACATATAAGCTTGGCAAGGTCGCATATGGCTCCCCGCTTGCGCTCCCGGCCCATATATATGCCATCTGCTGCGGCAAAGCTGCGTTGCCTGTGCAGGCAGTAAAACAGCGGTTCTCCATCCCCCGAAAGGTACTTTTTATTCAGCTGCGCCGTAAGCTCCCTTTCCATTCGCAAAAGCCCGCCCTCACCCTGTTCGCGCTCCTTTGGGCCGTCCTTAAAATCCCCCAGTACGGCGTAATAGCAGCCCTTGAGTCTGGTGGCAAGATAATGGTTCTCAATGTGCTCAAATACTGCCCTCAGGCCCTTTTCGTCTGTCACAAGCGCAGGTATCACTATAAGGGTCTTATTGCCGCCGGTAAGGTTCTTCTCCGAAATTCTGGGTATCACCCGGCGCGGGCTGAACCTCAGCCACAGCCTTACGCTTATGCCGGAGGCCACCGTCCACGCGGGAATAATGGCCAGTATCAGCGGCGCTATGCCCGCTGTTGCTCCAAGCCATACGAGGAGCAGGGCAAGGGTTATATTGAAAATCTCGAATTTCCAGAGCTTTTTGTCCTCGCTGCTTTTCTTGAAACGCAGGTCTGGCCTGAGTACGTTATAAAGCCGTTCCCTGCCCTCCATAAACAGATACCAACCCGCCTGACTCTCTTTTCCTTCTCCGCTCTGGGCAAGGCGCACTGCCTGCCGGGCTATAACCTGCTCCGCAGCCCCCAGCCGCATCGAAAGCCTTTCCACAGAGGCGCGGTAGTAGCTTCTGCTGCGTCCGTCCATCTTGCCGTATACCGGATCCCGTCTTAGCTCCCTGTCGGTAACGCTCAGGTCCTCAAAGGCTTTATTCCACTCCATGCCGCCTATGAATCTGAGGCTCCTTATGACGTTATCCGCCCGCTGGGCGCTGCGCCGCCGCATCGCCGTCGCCTTGGCGCAAAGCCCGTCTATGCTCTTATCCTCCAGCTGCAGCTTTGCGTTTATCAGCTCCGCTATTCCTTCGTCGTGCTCCTTCATCATGCCATACAGGCATTCGCACAGCACCGGATCCTCCCCGAGACTCAGCCTGTCTATAATCGCCTCCCGCCGCGCCCGTTCCTTTATCCTCTCCAGCTGGGCAGCCGCACTTTTTGCTGTTTCCATGGAATTCTCCGCCTCTAAGGCTCTTTCGCATTCCAGCGTAAGCAGCTTTACCAGCGCCGCATTGAGCATGTTGGGCAGCTCCGCCACCTCTGCCATCGTCAGCGGCGTTACGCTCTGATACGCCTCCATGAAGGCGTATACCGTGGCCTCGTCTATACGTCCGTCCCGTCTGCCGGCCATGCAGGCGGCTATATCGTATATCCGCGGGAGTCCCGCATGGCTGCCGTGCAGCAGCACCGGCAGGCGCTTGGGCCTTTCATCGCAGTCGTTCAATACTCGCTCAACTATATAAAAATCGCGAAACAATGCTTCGAGGGCGCCCCATTGCTCCTCCCTTTCCTGCATTTTTTTGTATATGGCAATAAGCGCCTTCCTGTCGGCGGTGAGCTGAAGCGAGCTTCGCCTGTTTTTTCTGGCGGAAAGGCCCGCACGAAGCTTCGCCTCCTCGCTTAGCTCGGTCTGTGAAAAGCAGCTCTCGTTTAATTCGTTATATGTCCTGTTTGGCAGCATTGTAGCCTCCCTGTGTTTTGCATGGTCCTTTTAGTATTGGCAGGGGGCTTAAAAATTAACATACAAAAAGCCGGACAGTGCCGGCCGTTTATTCGTAGTTGTGCTTTTTTTGTTACTTTTTATCTTCCTCGCTAAGGGATACTCCGTCCCGCGCCATGCGGTCGAGAAGCATCTGGTTGCGCAGTTCAAGGAGCTTGTTCTCCTGCTCCATGTGCTCCAGCTCTTTAACTATCTCGTCGAGGAACTGGTCCACCTCGACTATATCGTAGCCCCAAAAGGCTCTGTTGAATTGTTTTTCTATTATATCGCTCTTCTTCATGCTACCTCTGAATTGTGCAATTGCAGCCCTGTGCGGGGATAACCCCCGCACAGTCTGAAATGCGAGCCTTTATCAGATCACGTCAACGTCGGTACGGTCATCGTTGCCGATAACGTCATAGTTGGTGGGAGCTACGACGAATATACCGCGGGAGATCTTGTAGATGGTTCCATCGAGTGCATAGATAGCGCCCGCCATGAAGTCCAGTATGCGCTGTGCGCAGTCGATCTCAAGCTCTTCCATATTGACGATAACGGGTTTGCGGCTCTTAAGGTTGTCGATGATGTTCTGGGTATCCTCATAGCTTACGGGATGATACACCACCATCTTCATGGGCGCCGCCGTGGGAAGGCTTACCACGTTATTGCCGGCGGCGGTCTTTCTCCTGCCGCGGTTGCCGAGGCTGACTACGTTGTCCTCAGCCATAGACTGCTGCTCATCGTTGAAGTAATCTTCGTTGTACCCTTCATCGTCCACATCCTCGATGCCGATAAAGTCCATCAGTTTGTTAAGAATTCCTGCCATGTTGTCCTCCATTCAATTAAATAAAATAGATTGTTTAATTGGCGCTTGGAGAAAAACACTGTGGTAATTGTCAGGCTCGGGGCTCTCTGTCTCTACGCCCTTGCCACAGCCGCCGGTCTTGCGCCGAATATGGCCGTTCCCACCCGTACCATGGTAGCGCCTTCCTTTATGGCCGATTTATAATCCCCGCTCATGCCCATTGAAAGCTCCCGCATATCCACGCCGGGAATACCCGCCGATGCGATATCCTCAAATAGCCTTCTCATAGAGGCAAAGTACCTTCGCGCCTCCTCCTCTCCCACAGCAGGGGGCACGCACATGAGTCCCTTCACCCTTATTCCGGGCAGCTCGGAAATTACCGAAATTAAGTCCTTAAGCTCGTCCGGAGCTATTCCGCCCTTCTGAGCCTCGCCGCCGATGTTCACCTCGGCAAGCACATCCTGGGTTATGCCCGCCTTTACGGCAAGGCGGCTTATCTCTTTGGCAAGCTCCAGCCTGTCCACAGACTGTATAAGGCTTGCATTGCCTATTACATATTTTACCTTATTGGTCTGCAATTGTCCAATCAAATGCGCATCAAGGCCGTTTTCCTTGAAAAAATCCAGCTTGTCCCTGAACTCCTGCGCCCTGTTTTCGCCCACATGGCGCGCGCCCGCGGCAACCGCCTCGGCTATGCGCCCCGTATCTACAAATTTTGTAACGGTTATGAGTTTCACTTCGCCTTCGCCTCGCCCACACTGAGCGCAGGCTGCCGCGATGTTTTCCATCACCATCAGGTAATTGTCCCTTATGCTCAAAATACGCCACCGTCCTTTCGGTCTTTGCCGCTTATACCGCTACTTTTTATACCTCATGCCTTCTACGAGGCCATCGCCCGTTATCAGCGCCTTGTCGCCGTTTAGGGCTATCACCGTCACAGGCACGTCGCCGGTGCTTGTGGTTATGTAGCTCTCGCCGTTTTTGGATTTTACCGCAGCGGCATTCATCTCAAGGCCGGCAAGTTGGGCCGTCACCGTAGCTTTGATCACGCGAATGCTGAGCAGCTCGCCTATGTTTTCGGTAAACTCCAGCATATTGACTATGCCGCCGTCACACACCACAGGCTCCAGTGCGGTAGCCGTGTACATGATATCCTTCATGCCGTCAAATGTCACCGTATATGTCTGCCCCCCCATAAGGCTGGCTCCATCTGAGGGTGAGGTTATGAATGCGGCGTACCATTTGTTTGGATCTACCAGCCTGAACAGAAGGCTTTCGCTTGTGGCGGCGTTGACGCCGCTTTCGCCGTTGATTATCTTCTTTATGACGTCTGCGCTTACCACGTCCAGCTTTTCGCCGTTGAGCACCAGCTCATAGCCATCGAAATAAAAGCTCACGAGGCCGGTCATCTTGGCGTTCACGGTGCTGGTGTACTCGGCTATCTGGGCCAGCTTCGCCGTTTCCTCGGAATAGAGGGAATTCAGTTCAACATCCGCCTGTACGGAATTTTTCAGGTATACGGTACGCTGGTTCAGCAGCTCCTTCATGCTGCGCTCAAGCTCAAGCAGATCATCATCGCCGCCCTCTGAGACGTTGGAGACTATCTTGCTTTTAAGCTCGGCTATCTGACCGTTTACCGAGGTAAGCTCGGTGGACTCTATTCCGTCCAATATCGACAGCTGCTTTTCGTATATCTTCTGCTGTATTGTAACGAGGGACTGGGCAAGTTCACTGCTGTATCCCCATTTGTACACCGTCGCCACGGGCACCTCGGCATTTACGCTGGCGCCCTCGTCCACAAGGTGATCCACCATATCGAACTTGTCCACCGCTACGGTGCTCTCATTGCGTATTATTACGGTCTCCGGCATCAGCTTTGCCTCCATAGTGGCGTTTCTGAGCGTACCGCCCCCGCCGCTGGGTATTATCAGCACCAGAGCAACCACTATGCCCAGCAGCACCAGCATGGTAAGGTAAAACCTTCCGCTGAACCTTACTTTTCTTTTCCTCGCCATCTGCGCTCCTTTTATATACGGCTTACGCCGTCTCGAATATCCTCTTTACTTCGGTTTCCCTCTTGTTTACCCTGCCAACGAATGCTCCCGCCATTCTTTCTGTGTCCAGTACTCTTGGAATGATGTCTTGGACGCTTTCCATGGTAACGCCCTCAATGCGGCGAATAAGCTCCTCATCGGTGTATATCCTTCCTCTTAGCTCGCCGCGTCCCAAAGAGCTGCTGCGGGAAGCAGTGCTCTCAAGGCCTAAGAGATAATTGCCTTTCAGCTGCTGCTTGCTGCGGGCGAATTCTTCTTTGGTTATGCCGTCCTTCTTGACGGAATCTATCTCCCTGAGCATAAGCTCCACCACCTTGGCGGCCTGCTTTTCCCCGGTGCCGGCATAGAGGGTGAAGTAGCCGGTATCGGAATAGCTCGTGGGGTATGAGTACACGGAATACGCCATTCCGTGCTCCTCGCGTATCTTCTGGAACAGCCTGGAGCTCATGCTTCCCCCAAGGGCGTTATTGAGCACCAGCAGCGCAAACTGCTCCTCGGTATCCCCTGGGAACCCGGGGAAGCCCAGGCATATATGCACCTGCTCTATGTCCTTTTCCACCGCCCTGAAGCGTTTTTCCTTTATGAGCTGGTTCTTTGGGGGTACGTAGCTGTCGCCCCGGCCCCGCCTGTCAAAGCGCTTATTCACCGCGGCTCGCAGCTCCTCCATCTTAAAGTTGCCCGCACAGGACACCACCATGTTCTGTGGTATGTACCGCTTGTCCATATATGAAAGTATATCGTCTCTCGTAAATGCCCGTACTGTGTCCTGTGTGCCCAGTATTGGCCTTGCAAGAGGGCTGTCCCCGTATATGACGGCGCTCAGCGTCTCGTGGGCAAGGTCCTCCGGGTCATCCTCCAGCATGAGTATCTCCTCGCACACGACGCCCTTTTCCCTTTCGATATCCGCAGGATCAAGGCTTGGGCGGCAGGCTATGTCGCTTAGCATGTCCGCCGCAAGGTCGATATTTTCACCCAGCACCTTAGCATAAAAGCAGGTGCATTCCTTGGCGGTGTACGCGTTTATGCTGCCGCCCACCGCGTCCATCTCCGCCGCTATGTCAGATGCGCTGCGGCTTTCTGTCCCCTTGAACACCATGTGCTCTATAAAGTGGGATATGCCGGATTCGGCGCCTATTTCATACACCGAACCGGCCTGTATCCATACCGCCATGGATACCGAGCGGAATCCGGTCATCTCCTGAGCTATGAGCTTTACACCGTTTGGAAGCGTTTCTCTTACTATCACCTTTTGCCCTATTCCGATAGGCCCAGCACATCGCCTGTGCATGTAAGCCCAATTCCTTTCTCTTCTATCGCATTTATTATGCCGCCCAGCGCCTCCTTACAGGCCGCCGTAGGCCGAAGCAATATTATGCTTCCCTCAATAGGCTTTTCAGGCAGGCGGGAAAGTATGTCCGCGGCAGTGCCCTTGGCCGTCAGCAGGTCTATCGTCGAGGATACCGCTGTTAATTTCAGTTTTTTTGCTGCCAGCGTAGATGTTACGGTATTGCGCGAGCCTTCGTAGTATATCGCAGGCTCTGCGCCGCATATCTTCTTTACCGCCTCGTTGGCCCTCCTCACGTCTTTTACGGTCCAGCCTATTCTGCCATCCATGTCGGGATAATACCCCATGGAGGCTATCTCGTGGCCTTCTGCGGCCATGCGCATAAGCAGCGCAGGATTGTTTTCAGCCCATTCTCCGCTTACGGCAAACGTAGCCTTGACGCTTTTATCTTTTAGTATATCCAATATATCCGGTATGGCTGCCGCATTCCAGCTCACCGCGAACTGCAATGCAGCCCTTTCGCCGCTGCCACGATACTGAGGCGCCGAAACCGGCAGCACGCCGCCTGGCTGTGTAGCATGATACATCGCTATTATCAACGCCGCAAGGAAAATATTTGTCAACAATCCGCTTAAAAAGTTGAGTTTTCTGCGCATATGCCCCGTACCCCCCCCATGTAGACAATCTATGAGGGTACAGGCAGTTTAAGAACATACGCCTTAAAAATCAACATGCGGGCGGAATAATATCCGCCCGCACACACAAGCTGTTTTATTATTTCTTCGCGTCGGGCAGGAGCTCCTTGCGGGTAAGGTCGATCTTGCCATCGGGCTTGATCGCTATGACTCGTACCAGTATCTCGTCTCCTATCTGAACCTCGTCCTCAACCTTCTCTACCCTGTGATTTGCCAGGCGGCTGATGTGCACCAGACCCTTCTTACCAGGCTTGAGTTCTACCTGTGCGCCTATGGGCAGTATGTTCACTACCTTGCCCAGGAACACGCCGCCGACCTCTATATCGCGGCAGATATCGTCTATCATGCGCTTGGCGGCAGCTGCGGCTTCAGCATCGGGGGAGGCGATAAATACACGTCCGTCATCCTCAAGGTCGATCTTTACGCCGGTCGCTGCGATTATGCCGTTTATGGTCTTTCCGCCGGATCCGATTACCTCGCGTATCTTGTCGGGGTGTATGCTGAACTGCATGATGCGAGGAGCATAGGGGGACAGGTCTGCCCTGGGCTCCTTGATGGTCTCTGCCATCTTGTCCAGTATGAACAGACGGCCCCTGCGTGCCTGTTCAAGGGCGCGGGTAAGTATCTGCTCGTCGATGCCCTTGATTTTTATATCCATCTGAATGGCAGTGATGCCCTCACGGGTGCCGGCTACCTTAAAGTCCATATCGCCAAGGAAGTCCTCAAGACCCTGTATGTCGGTCAATACGGCGATATTGCCGGTGGAATCGTCCTTGATGAGACCCATCGCAACGCCTGCTACGGGCTTCTTTATGGGGACGCCAGCGTCCATAAGCGCAAGGGTGCTGGCGCAGATTGAGGCCTGTGAGGTGGAACCGTTGGAGCTTATTACCTCGGACACCAGGCGCATGGCATAGGGGAATTCCTCCTCGGAGGGGAGCATGGGTACCAAAGCGCGCTCAGCCAGTGCGCCGTGGCCTATCTCACGCCTGCCGGGGCTGCCGACACGGCGTACTTCGCCCACGCTGTAGGGAGGCATGTTGTACTGATGCATGTAACGCTTGAAGGTGACGTCATCAATGCCGTCCAGCTCCTGTCCCTCGGAAAGGGGCGCAAGGGTGGCTATGGTCATTACCTGAGTCTGACCCCGGGTGAATACGCCGCTGCCGTGTACGCGGGGCAGTATGCCGACCTCGCTCCAGATGGGGCGGATCTCGTCCTGTGCGCGTCCGTCGGGGCGGATCTTGCGGTTGATTATCTTATCCCTTACGATTTCCTTAGTAAGGTTGTAGAGTATCATGTCTATATCGCCGGCGGAATCGGGATATTCCTCTGCGAAGTGCTCGATGACCTCCTGCTTTACCTGCTCGCTGCGCTCCTCGCGTACCTTGCGCTCAAAGGTGTCAAGCTGCCACTCCACCTTGTCTCTTGCGTACTCGCGTACCAGCTCAGTGAAGGCTTCGTCGGGATGATATATGTTGACTTCCATCTTGGGCTTGCCGCACTCGGCCGCTATGCCCTCGATAAAGGCCACTATCTTCTTTACTTCCTCGTGAGCCGTCAGTATGGCGTCAAGCATTTCCTTCTCGGAAAGCTCATTTGCGCCGGCCTCCACCATCATGACAGCGTCCTTGGTACCTGCAACTGTAAGGTTCAGCTTGCTCTTATGCCTCTCCTCCAGGGTGGGATTGATGATATACTTGCCGTCTACCATGCCGACCGCCACAGCGCCGGTAGGGCCTGCAAAGGGGGCTTCGCTCATGGCCAGAGCCGCGGAAGAGCCTATCATGCCCAGTATCTCGGGCTGGACGTCGGGATCCATTGACAGTACGGTAGCTATTACCTGAATGTCGTTGTAAAAGCCCTTGGGAAACAGGGGACGGAGGGGACGGTCGATAAGGCGGCTGCACAGTATGGCCTTTTCAGAGGGACGGCCCTCGCGCTTTATGTAACCGCCGGGTATCTTGCCCACGGAGTACATCTTTTCTTCGAATTCGATGGACAGGGGAAGGAAATCTACGCCGTCCCGGGGCTGCTTGGCCACCGTTGCATTGACCATAACCACGGCGTCGCCCATGCGGACGAATGCGCTCCCGCCTGCCTGCTCGCAGTACTTACCGGTTTCGATGGTAAGGGTCTTTCCGGCGAGCTCCATTGTGAATGTCTTGCCTTGCATGTTCATGCTCCTTTTCATACTCTCTTATTATAAACCAATTTATTATACATTATTTGCCGGCATATGGCAACAAAAAAAAGACTCTTCCTTTGGGGAAGAGCCTTTAGGCGTGTTAGCCAGTTATCTGCGCTTTTTGCCCAGCATTGCGCCCGCTGCGCCTATGAGGGCGAGCATGGCGGGAGCCATGACGGACACATCGCCTGTCTTAGGTGTAGCCAGACAATTGTACCCGCCTACGCGGAAGGTAGTCCTGTAATCCCGGCAGGGTACGCAGTTGCTGTAGCGGGTGCATACGTTGCCGCAACCCCAATGGCCGCAGGGGTTGTTGTAGTAGCAGGGGTCATAGTACCAGTCGGGACGGCGGCAGTTTGTGGTCTTGATGTTGGAATGTTCCTTTTCGTCAGGACCTGTCACCTTTGCCGTATACCTCGTATAAACATAGCAATTACTGTATTCGTTGCTGGTAGTTACAGTAGCCGGAAGGGTTTTGCTTTCGTTGCACCCTTCTCGCGTGCATTTGAATGTTGCCGTTGCAACGCTGTAATTATCGCTCCATGCCCAAATGGGAGCGCCCCAAGCATGAGTGCCCGGTGCCTTTACCGTGGCTACAGTTTCACCTCCGCAATGCTCGCACTTTAAAATCTGCAATCCATCTGTCAAACAGGTAACAGGAGTCTTAAATGCGCCCTTAATGGAGTAATTATGGGCATTGGTATCAACTGGTATGATTTCCTCTTTTGTATTATCGCATCCAGCCACTGTGCATTTATATATTTTTTTACCCATTTGTGAGCAAGTCGCAGGAATGATGGTATCCGGAGTTGTTGGCCATACATGAACATGAGTGCCATCACCCATTTCTCCAGTAGCTGGAATTACTTCGGTATATGTTGCATCACAATTCGTGCGCTTGCAGGTGAAGGTTTTTATGCCCGTCTCGGTTGCAGTTGGCTCTTTTGTTACAGTACCAGCATCGTATTCATGTCCAAGTGGTTTGGCGTTTGATTGTCTGGTAGCCTTCCCGCAAATTTTACAATTTAATCTAACAGTTCCGCTTTGGGTGCAGGTAGGTTGAATTATATCATTTTCGTCTTTTTGCCAATCATGTTTGCATTCAAATCCGCATTTTACGCATTTGCCATCTTTCTTACTCCAATCATGACCAGCAGAACAATCGCCTGTGCCGACTGGCGATGCCGGTGCCTTTACAGGCTGCGATTTCAACTGGGCTTCATTGCTTTGCTGCTGTTCATTTTTCTCTATTAGAGTGTTATTCTCAGTAACCTTTTCCGTTTCCTGTTTCTCAACCTTTTCCGCAGTCTTATCCGGTTCACCTTCCCCTTCCGCCAGCGCAGGCACTGCGACCAGCACCATGGCCAGAGCCAACATAATGGCAAATATTCTTTTCTTCATAAAAAGGCCTCCCTCGCTTTTTGCTTTGCCAGCTTCTTTTCTAAGGATATTATACCCCTTTGCATATGAATATACCAAAGCTAATCTGTGAATAAAATATAAATAATTCGGCGAATCGTGCCGTTCCCCGCAGGGCGGCGCAAGATGTTGTGCCGAATAAGAAAAGAGCAGCCTTAAAGGCTGCTCTTATGCTCACTCAATTACTTGCGCAGGCCAAGCTCGGCGCATATCTTGCGGTAGCGCTCGATATCGGTCTTTTTAAGGTAGTTCTGAAGGCCGCGGCGGCGGCCGACCATCTTGAGCAGGCCACGGCGGGAATGGTGGTCGTTCTTGTTCTCCTTGAGGTGCTCGTTCAGGTGGTTGATGCGCTCAGTCAGCAGAGCAATCTGCACCTCGGGGGAACCGGTGTCGCCCTCATGGATCGCGTACTTGGCGATGATTTCAGCTTTGGTCATTTTTACTTCCTCCATATTTTTTATAAATCGCCGGAAACCGAGTATTGCGCTTGGAGATGCGGAAAACACAGCCCCCGGTTCAAGGTCTTTTTATTTTACCACAGCGTCAATGCGTTGTAAATAGCTTTTTCAGCCTATCCTGCCTATAAACCGCAGCTTTTTAATCCCCCTTAGGGGTTCCTCCGGCTCGATGCTGCCACCGGGCAAAACGCCGCATACGAGCCGCCTTCCCTCCGCCTCCGTAATGTACCTTCCGGGGGCTGGCAGCACGAGCCCATCAGCCACTTTAAGCACGGCGTGTCCGTTTTGCGACGTTTCCTTGCAGCTAAGCTCAAACTCATGGCCCAGCATGGCGTTTGCGCCGGCTATGTCGCCGCGCTCTATGCAGGCCCGTATCCGGGTGCTGGATACCGGCTCCCCGCCGTACATCAGCGCGGGTATCTCGTATACCTCAAAGCCGTATTTCCCCCCAAGGCGGCGGAGCGTATCCATGTTCCCCGCCCCCCTGCTGCCGAAGGTATAGTTGAAGCCCGCGACGGCTGCGCCCATGCGGTATTTTTCCGCCATGTGCCGAACGAAGTCCTCCGGCTCCGTCGCCGCGAACTGCCTGTCCAGCCTTTCCGCCGCAACGGGGGCAAGGCGTTCAAGGGCGGCCAGCCGCTCCCCGTCCGTCATTATCATGGAAAAGGACTTGCCGAAAAGCCCCGCCGGATGGTTGGAAAAGGTGTATATAAGCGGATCCAGCCCTCTCCCTTCCGCCGCCGTGAGCATGGCGTTTATTATCTCCTGATGCCCCCTGTGTACCCCGTCAAAGGTGCCGAAAGCTATGGCTGTTTTATTCATTCTTCTTCCTGACCGAGGAAGGTGCATATATGCACCGCCTCGCCGTTTGATTTGGCTATTCCTAAAAATTTGCCGTTGCAGTATGCCCTGAGAGGGGTATCCTTTGGCAGTTCTTCTATGCCGGGACAGACCACCTCCGCGCCATGAGTCAGGAACCGTTCGCCTTTTTTGTTCAGGGTCATTCGGGCTTCGCCTATATGCATAAGCGCCTGCTCCATGGGTATGACCGCCTTATAAAGCTCGCCCTTTTCTTTAAGCTCCTTCAGCTCGTCTATTGTAAAGCTGCCGTCCAGATCAAACGCCCCGGAGCGTGTGCGCAGCAGGAAGGACATGTGGGCAGGAACCCCCATGCTCCCGCCTATGTCGTGGCAGAGCGTGCGCACATATGTGCCCTTGGAGCAGACGATCTTTACGAGATATCTGTTGCAGCCGGTCTGTGATATGAACGAAAGCTCCGGCACGTTTATATCCCTGACCTTGCGCTCCACCTCAACGCCCTGCCGGGCAAGCTTGTACATCTTCTTTCCGTCCACTGAAAGGGCCGAATACAGAGGCGCGGTCTGCTTTTGAGGGCCTGTGAACTTAGGCAGCGCCTCCATGAGCATCTCCCCGGTAACTACAGCATCGGAGCGTCCTTCCGGCGCGCCGTAGGAGTCCTGGGTATCCGTAGCCAGCCCGAAGGTTATCTCGCCTATGTACTCCTTTTCCTTGTCCACGAGATAATCAAAAAGCCTCGTCGCCCGGCCTATGCATATGGGCAGCACTCCGGCTGCACCGGGATCCAGTGTGCCTGTATGGCCTACCCGCTTCATGTTGAATATATGCCGGATGTCCGTCACCACGTCACTGGAGCTCATTCCCGGCGGTTTTAATACGTTTACTACTCCTTCCAGCATGCTTGAAGCTCCTTTTCGGCAAGCTGCACCGCTATCCTTTCGGCCTCAGCCACAGTGATGTCATATTCGGTGTACCCGGCTGCCCTGGGGTGGCCGCCCCCTTTTCTTGAAGCTGCTACGCGGGCGACGTCGGCGTATTTCTTAGCTCTAAGGCTTACCTTTACGTCCTTTCCCTTCTGCCTCAAAAACGCCGCTATCTCCACCGTATCTATATCCCGAAGTTTTTCAACTATGCCTTCGGTATACGCCTCGGGGCCAAAGGGCTCCATCTCACTTTCCGTAAGCATTGCTGTGGCTATGCGCCCTTCGGAATATAAATGCAGCCTCTCCAGCGCGTAAGCGTGCATCTTCACCTTGCCTGCCGGCTCGTTGTGATATACCAGCCTGTTTATGAGAGAATTATCAGCGCCTGACGCAATAAGCTCGCCGGCTATGGCCATAGTGTCCCTGGTTACGTTGGAATAGGCAAAGGAGCCGGTATCCGTCACGAGGGCGGCAAAGAGGCAATTAGCCGTCTCCGCGTCTATCTCCGCCCCCAGCGCCCTGCCAAGCCTGTATATAAGCTCTGCGCAGGCGGCAGTCTCCTCAATCATATTATTATCGGCATACGTGGCGTTGGTGCCGTGATGGTCTATATTGGCCGTCACGCCCGCCCTGTCGAATATACCCTCGGCACTGCCCAGCCTGCCCTTATCTGCGCAGTCTACCGCTATTACCGCATCGAAGCCCCGGGCATCCTCCGGCAGCAGTATCTCTTCAGCACCCGGTATGAACTTATACGCATCGGGTACTTGGTCGCAGCATACGTTTTCCGTACGCTTGCCCAGCCTGCGCAGTATCCTTGACAGTGCCGTTCCCGAACCGATGGTATCCCCATCCGGCGCTACGTGGGATATTATGCTGAAAGCGTCGTTTTGTTCTACAAAGCGGAGTATCTCCTCCATGCTGCCCTTCATAAGCCTTCCCTCCTAAAAAATCGGGCGATGACGCTTCACATCACCGCCCAGAGCAAGCTACTTTTCGTTTTTGTGCAGGCTGTCGATAATCTCTGAAATATGCACGCTGTACTCAATGGAGTTGTCCAGCTTGAAGTTCAGCTTTGGCAGGGCGCGCAGCTGCATGCGCTTGCCCAGCTCGCGGGTTATAAAGCCGCTGCCGTGGTTGAGGGCTTCCACCGTGCCCCTGCGCACCTCGTCGTCCTTGTCGTAAACGCTTACCAGCACCTTGGCCTGCTTCAGGTCGTTGGTCACGTCCACTGACATTATGGTGGTCATATCGGAGACTCGAGGATCCTTCATGTCCTTTATGATCTCGCTGATGGTCTTCTTTATCTCCTCGTTCATTCTTTCATAACGAATGGACATCTTTTCTGCCTCTCCTGATTATCTTTCTATCTGCTCCATGGTGTAGGCTTCTATCATGTCGCCCTCGCGGATATCGTTGAAGTTTTCTATTCCGATACCGCATTCATAGCCCGACGCCACTTCCTTGACGTCGTCCTTGAACCGCTTGAGGGAGGCTATCTTGCCGTCGTGAAGCACTATGCCGCCGCGAACTACGCGCACCTGAGCGGAGCGGGTGATCTTGCCATCCTTGACGTATGCGCCCGCAATAGTGCCGACGCCTGATACCTTGAAGGTATTGCGCACCTCTGCTGTACCCAGAGCGACCTCCTTGTATACGGGTGCGAACAGACCCTTCATGGCGTTCTCGACATCCTCAATTACGTTGTAGATGACGCTGTATGTACGCACATCCACCTTTTCGCGTTCTGCGGCCTCGCGAGCCGTGGCGTCCGGGCGCACGTTAAAGCCTATTACCAGCGCATTGGAGGCGGAGGCGAACACTATATCCGAGCCGGTTATGGCGCCTACGCCGCCGTGTATGCAGCGCACCCTTACCTCGGCGTTGGAGAGCTTCTCCAATGCCTGCTTTATGGCCTCTACCGTGCCCTGCACGTCTGCCTTTACTATGATGTTCAGGTCCTTGACGTTGCCCGCCTCTATCTGGCTAAAGAGATCGTCCAGGGATACCTTGGACATATTGCGTATCTGCTCCGCCTTGAGCTTGTCGCGGCGCTCCTCTGCTACCTGCCGGGACAGCTTATCTACCTCCGCAACGTTCATTACATCGCCTGCGGAAGGCACCTCGCCAAAGCCCAGCACCTCTACAGGCTGGCTCGGCCCGGCTGAAGTCACCCTGCGGCCCTTGTCGTCCATCATTGCGCGTACGCGGCCGAAGGCTGTGCCTGCAACTATGGGATCGCCTATCTTGAGGGTACCGTTCTGTACCAGTACGGTAGCCACAGGGCCGCGGCCCTTGTCCAGTTCTGCCTCTATTATGGTGCCCCGGGCCGCCCTGTCGGGATTTGCCTTAAGCTCCAGAACGTCCGCCTGAAGCAGTACCATCTCGAGCAGCGTGTCCAAATTGATGCGCTTCTTCGCGGAGACCGGCACGCATATGGTATCGCCGCCCCATTCTTCGGCTACGAGGCCGTACTCGGTGAGCTGCTGTATTACCCGGTCCGGGTTGGCGGTGTCCTTATCTATCTTGTTGATAGCGACAATTATCGGAACGTTCGCCGCCTTGGCGTGGTTTATGGCCTCGATGGTCTGCGGCATGATGCCGTCGTCCGCCGCCACAACCAGTATTACTATATCCGTAACCTGGGCTCCGCGGGCGCGCATGGAGGTGAACGCCTCATGGCCCGGGGTATCTATGAAGGTTATGGTGCGCCCCTTGCAGGATACGGTATACGCGCCTATATGCTGCGTTATGCCGCCTGCCTCGCCTGCGGTTATGCTGCTTTCACGGAAGGCGTCAAGCAGCGAGGTCTTGCCGTGGTCCACGTGGCCCATTATGGTAACTACCGGCGGGCGTGGTACGAGGTTCTCCTCGGAATCCGCCTCTTCAACGCTCTCGTTGAGCACGTCCTCGGCGGTCTTGGCTATGTTGAGCTCCAGCTCTATGCCGTAATCGGCGGCGATGAGCGAGCAGGTGTCGTAGTCTATCTCCTGATTGATGGTAGCCATTATGCCGAGTATAAACAGCTTTTTGATGATCTCGGCCACAGGCTTGCCTATTTTTTCGGAAAGATCCTTTACGGTTATGGTCTCGGTAGTCAGCACGGCCTTGTCGATCTTTACCGGCTCCGGCTTATGTAACGCCTGCTGCTTGCGCTTCTGCTTGCGGCTCATTGGGGCGTCGTCGTCCCAGTTGCCTGCTGCTCTGGTGTTTTCCTTCATAATGGTTTTCTTATTCTTTGGCGCCTTGCGCTCCTCATCTCTTGTCTGGGGTTTCTGGCTTCGGCCCTTGCCCTGATCCCTTACGGAAGGCGCAGCGGATTCCATGGTGCGGGTCGCCGGCTTAGGCTGGTAGCCTCCCTGTACGGGGCGCTGCTGAGGTCTGTCTGTGCGCTCCGGGCGGTCTGCGGGCCGCTGCGGCCTGTCAGTGCGTGGCTTCTGCTGCCTGCCGTCCTCTCTGCGCTGAGGTTCCCTGCGCTCATAGGCCGGGCGCTGCTGCTGTACAGGCTTATTTGCCGGTGCGGGTTTCGCCTTTGTCTCGGGCTTTTCTTCAGGCTTCCTATCCGCCATTGCAGGTTCCTCCGCCTTTGCCTGTACGCTTTCCTCCGCCTTCTGCTCCTTCACCGGCTCCGGCTTCGGCTTCTCATTTACTTCGCTCTTGCTCTCTGCCGGGGCTGGCTGCTCCTCCGCCCTGTCGTCGCCTACGTGGAAGGCAAGGTCGCCCTCGCTGGTGAGGACCTCTCGGAGTCTCTCTGCCCTTTCTTTTTCCATGCGTTCCTTTTCGGCGCGCTTTTCTTTATCTATAAGCTCGCTTTCCGCCCGCTTTACGGACTGAAGGGCCGCCCCCAGATCGTTCTGCATTCGCTTTACTCGCTCCAGAAGCTCCTTTGCCTGGGTTTCAAATTCCCGTGCGGAATCCATTGTCTTGTTTGCCATAGATATTACCCCCCGGTATGTTACTTTTGCTGTGAAGTCTTATACGTCTCTTCTATCATACGGGCAAAGCCCGCCTCTGTCACCGCGGCTATCATGCGGTTATCCTTTCCTATCGCCCTGCCAAGGTCTTCGAGATACACGCAGGGTATGCCGGCTCTTTGGCACATTCCCTCGTAGCGCTCCCGCGTTGCGGCTGACACGCCGCTGTCAAGGGCTATTATGAGGGCTTTTTTGTCCTTAATGGCTCTTTCTGCGCCAAAGTCGCCTGATATGCACTTCCCGGCCTTGGCCGCAAAGCCCAGAGCTGTACGCAGACGGTCATTCTGCATCGCCGGTTATCTCCGAAGCGAGCCTTGAAAAAACCTCGTCCTCTATTCCGTGCTCCAGCGCCCTTTCCAGCGCTTTTATTTTGCGGGCCCTGTTCAGGCACTCCGCGTTGGCGCATATGTACGCTCCGCGGCCGGAGACCTTGCCGGTGCGGTCCACGCTTATTTCGCCCTCGGGAGAGCGAACTATGCGCAGCAGCTCCTTCTTTGGCTTCATCTCGCGGCAGCCCACGCACATTCTCATAGGCACCTTCTTAGCAGGCATTGCTGATCCTCCAAAACTATTCCTCGAAGCCGCCGTCCGCCTCGCTGTCGGCGTCCGCTATATCCATGTCCTCCTCGGCCTGGCTCTGGCTCTTTATGTCTATCTTCCAGCCTGTGAGCTTGGCGGCAAGGCGGACGTTCTGGCCTTCCTTGCCGATAGCAAGGGAAAGCTGATTGTCTGGCACTATCACCTTCGCGGCCTTTTCCGCCTCGTTGATGTATACCATCATAACACGGGCAGGACTAAGGGACTTGGCAATATATACTGCCGGATCGGGATCCCATTCTATTATATCTATCTTTTCGTTATGCAGCTCGTTTACTATGCGCTCTACCCTTATCCCCTTCTGGCCCACGCAGGCGCCCACGGCGTCCACCTGAGGGTCGGAAGAATAAACGGCCACCTTGGTGCGGAAGCCCGCCTCCCGCGCTATGGACTTTATCTGGACTATGCCGGTCTGTATCTCGGGAACCTCCAGCTCGAAAAGCCTCTTAACAAGGCCGGGGTGGGTACGGGAAACTATTACCTGCGGGCCCTTGTTGGTCTTACGCACCTCAAGGACGTAAACCTTCAGCCTGTCGCTGGTGTTATAAGTCTCCCCCGCTATGGTCTCGGAGGCGGCAAGGAAGCCGTCGGTCTTGCCCAGCTCTACATAGATGCCGTTCTTCTCTACCCGCTGGACTATGGCGGTAAGCACCTCGTTTTCCTTCTCTACGAATTCATCGAATATGACGCCGCGCTCGGCCTCGCGAATGCGCTGAACCACCACCTGCTTGGCGGTCTGGGCCGCTATGCGGCCGAACTTGCGGGGGTCTACCTCCTCCTCCAGAACGTCGCCTACTTCATAGAGGGAATTGATCTTCTTCGCCTCGGCAAGAGATATCTCCGCATAGGGGTTCTCCACCGTTTCGGTGACGGTCTTGGAGGCGAATATCTGCACCTCTCCCGTATCCCTATCCACTGTGGCGCGGACGTTTCCCACTGCGCCGTAGTTGCGCTTGTATGCCGCTATCAATGCGGATTCGAATGCGTCTATCAGTATATCCTTGCTTATCCCGCGCTCTTTCTCTATGGCATTCAGTGCCTCTATGAATTCGGCGTTCATTGTCAATTCTCCTCTTCTGTCTCTATATTTTCAAAATCTGCTTCTAATTCGTCAAGGTCCTTTTCCAGAGCCTTGAAGTCTATATAGGGCTGCACCTTTGAAGCGTCCTTTTTCTGGAAGGTCATCTCCTCGCCCTTTACGCTTATGGTGAAGGAATCGGGCGTATATGACAAAAGCTCGCCCGTATACTCCTTTTTGCCCTTGAGTGGGGCGTAAAGCTTTACCGTAATGGGGCTGCCGAGGCTGCGCTGATAGTCCCTATCCTTTTTGAGCGGCCTGTCGATGCCTATTGAGGACACACTGAGGTAGTATGCCTGCTCTATGGGGTCAGCCTCGTCCAATATGGGGTCTACGGCCCGGCTCACCGCCTCGCAGTCGTCTATGGTAGCGCTTCTTCCGTCCTGATGCTCTATGTACAGGGTGAGCACCCAATTACCCTGCTCCTTCTGAAACTCTACCTCATCCAGCTCGTAGCCCATGCCTGTAACTACCGGCCGGAGAAGAGCTTCCACTGTTTGGGTGGTTTTCATTATATTCCTCCGCTATTCAAAACAAAAGAGCAGGACGCGCCCACTCTTACTTGAAAACTAAAATACAGCAAACTTGCCATATACCAACAGCAAAATTGTACCATATGCGGCACTATAATGCAAGCATATTATTTCGCATCAAAGCGCCGCACATACCGGCTTCTTTAAAACAGGCAGAGCTGATCCGTCTCAGGCAGCCCGTTCAGGCAGCCGGCTTCCGCAAGCGCCTTTATCACTGCGGAGTTGGCGCCGGTGCGGGCCTGAAAATTTTCTATGGAGGTATACTCGCCGCCCTTTGCGCCTTCGGCTATGCCTATGGCGGCGTTGGCTCCCACGCCCGCCACCGATGAGAAGGGCGGCCGTATCTTGCCGTCTTCTATTATGAACTGGCTGGCCTTGGATTTATACAGGTCCACAGGCAGCAGCTCTATGCCGCGCTTGTTCATTTCAAAGACCACCTCCAGTATCGTCAGCAGGTCTTCTTCCTTTTTATCCGCATCGTTGCCTTTTTTCTTTATGGCGTTTATGTTGGCAAGCACCTTCTGGGCGCCGCCCTCCGCCTGGGCTATGTCAAAGGCGTCCGCTCGGACGGTATAGTAAACGGAATAGAAGGCGAGGGGCATATGCACCTTGTAGTAGGCCACTCGGAAGGCCATCATGACGTAGGCCGCTGCGTGGGCGCGGGGGAACATGTACTTTATCTTTTTGCAGGAGTCTATGAACCACTGAGGCGTATCTATGGAGCGCATATGCTCCTCCATCTCAGGGGTAAGGCCTCTGCCCTTGCGGACGCTCTCCATAGTCTTAAAGGACATGGACGGGTCGCCGCCTCTGAGTATAAGGTAGTTCATTATATCGTCTCGGGTGCATATTACCTGTGACAGTGTCGCCGTACCGCTCAATACCAGCTCCTGAGCGTTGCCCAGCCATACGTCGGTACCGTGGGAAAGTCCGGATATCCTGAGTAATTCCTCCATTGTAGTCGGGCGCGTATCCTTGAGCATCTGCCGCACGAAGGTGGTGCCGAACTCGGGTATTGCTATGCTGCCCACGTCGCAGTCCAGCTCGTCCAGCGTCACGCCCAGAGGCTCGCTGGTGCGGAATATCTTCATGGTTTCAGGGTCGTCAAGGGGTATTGTCTGGGGGTCCAAGCCGGTAATATCCTTCAGCATTCTAAGCACCGTCGGATCATCGTGGCCCAGTATATCCAGCTTTACCAGCCTGTCGTCCATGGCGTGAAAGTCGAAGTGGGTGGTTATGGTATCGCCCTCGCTGCGGTCCGCCGGGTACTGCACCGGGGTGAACTCCATTATATCGTTTTCCTTTGGCACTATGACTATGCCGCCGGGATGCTGGCCGGTAGTCTTCTTAACTCCTGTACAGCCCTGCACCATGCGGTCCATCTCGTCCTTGCTGGCGTTTATGCCGTTTGCCTCACAGTAGGAGCGGACGTAGCCGTAGGCTATCTTGTCCTTTACGCCGGATATGGTTCCGGCCCGGAAGGCATGGCCTTCCCCGAACATCACCTCGACGTACTTATGCGCTACAGGCTGATAATCCCCTGAGAAGTTAAGGTCTATATCCGGGGTCTTGTCGCCCTTGAAGCCCAGAAACACCTCGAATGGTATCTCGTAGCCGAGCTTTTTGTATTTTGCGCCGCAGACGGGGCAGTCCTTATCCGGCATGTCCACGCCGCAGGCATACTTGGTACGGTCTATGTCGAAGTCGCTGTGCCGGCAGTTGGGGCAGACATAGTGGGGCTGCAATGCGTTTACCTCGGTTATGCCCGCCATGTTGGCCACGAAGGAAGAGCCTACTGAGCCTCGGGAACCGACGAGATACCCGTCGCTGTTTGACTTGTGTACAAGGCGCTGTGCCATAAGGTACAGCGAGGAATAGCCGTTGCCTATGATGGAATTCAGTTCCTTATCAAGGCGCTTCTGCACCACCTCCGGCAATTCGTCCCCGTATATCTCGTGAGCCTTCTTCAGCGCCATATTCCTCAGCTCGTCGTTTGCGCCGGGGAACGTGGGGGCATAGGTGCCCTTTTCTGACAGGAATGCCTTCATTCTCTCGCAGCTGTCGGCTATCATGTTGGGGTTGGTTATTACTACCTCCCTCGCCTTTTCCTCGCCCAGATAGGAGAATTCCTCCAGCATCTCATCCGTGGTCTTGAAGTATAGAGGGGCCTGCTGCTCCGCGTCATCAAAGCCTCTTGCGTGCATTATTATGCTGCGGAAAAGCGCGTCGTCCGGCTCCAGGAAGTGTACGTCCCCCGTGGCTACCACAGGCTTGCCCATCTTGTCGCCCAGGGCTACTATCCTGCGGTTGAGGTCGCGCAACCCTTCCTCCGTGTCCACTGTGCCGTTTCGCATAAGGAAGGCGTTGTTGCCTATGGGCTGTATCTCGAGATAGTCGTACATGTCCGCTATGGACATGAGCTTTTCCTCGCTCTCCCCCCTGAGCACCGCCCGGAACAGCTCTCCTGCCTCGCAGGCGGAGCCTACTATAAGGCCCTCGCGGTGCATATTGAGAAGGCTTCTGGGTATCTGCGGTACCTTGCGCAGGTGCTCGAGGTGAGCATATGACACGAGGCGGTAAAGGTTCATAAGGCCCTCGTGGTTCCTGGCCATTATGATTATATGGTAGGTGAGCCTGCGGCCCTTTCCCTTTTCCTTGGGAACCGCGTCTATGAGCGGCAGCTTTTCTATGTCCTTTGCGGTCATCTCGGACAGTACGGCGTTCATTATCTTTGCCGCAGTCCTCGCCCTTTCCATAGCTCTGCCGCCGCAATGCTCCACGCCCAGCGCCTCCGCCGCAGTCCTCATATCCGTCTGCTTGCTTTCCCTGTGCAGGTAATGAAACAGCATGGAGGTGCTTACGCAGTGCGCGTCCAGCTCCATATCAAAGCGCAGGCCGTGCTGCCTGAGGTTATTCAGCTCCAGCGGGTCGTGTATCACCTTCACTCCATCGCCTATAAAGTCATACAGCTGCTTCAGCCCGTCCTTCAGGTTCACGCCGCCGTTTATCATTTCGCGTGTAAGCCCTGTCTCCTCGGCCATGGCATCGGTCAGCGCCGCGCCGCTGTTGACTATTATGGATAAGCCTTCCTTTTCGCCGCTCTCGTCAAAGCGCAGCGCGGCTATCTCGAATACGTCGTCCTCCTTTACGCCGGGATATGCTACCACTCCTATCGCCACGTATTGCTCCGGCCGCTTTATAAGCTCGCTGTCGGGCATGAGGTATCCCTCGACGCCCAGCAGTATTTTTATGTCCTTGCCGTCCTTTTTCAGCTTGTCTGCCTGTGCCACCGCATCCGGGAAGGCGTGTACCACGCCGTGATCCGTTATTGCTATTGCCTTATGGCCCCAGCGGGCTGCGGTCTTTATGGCTTCCTTAACGTCTGTCAGGCCGTCCATGCTGGACATCTTGGTATGAAGATGCAGCTCTACGCGCTTCTCCTCGGACTTGTCCGTGCGAACCGCTCTTGGCTCCCAGCCCACGTCCCGCGGGAATACGCACATTCGCCTGAGCCACTGATCCATCATATACTTTCCGGCGACGATAAGTATATCCTTCTTTTTCTGTATGCCGGCTATGGTATCGACGATGCCATTCTCGCCCTCCTCGAGAAACATCTTGCAGGGAATCGTGTTTGTATGGTCGCTTATGGCAAATGTCAGTATAGTCCTGCCGTTTTTCTGCTTTGTAGTCTCCAGGGTTAGTATCTCGCCCTTTATTGTGACGTAGCACATAGTCTCGTCCACGTCGCGCTGCTGGATTATGGCGGTCTTTTTTATGGGCTTGCCATATATCGCATCCGCCCTGTCGGGGAGTGCCTTTTTCTTGGCCTCCGCAGCCTTTTTAGGCTGCCAGGTGGGCCGTTCCTCTTCCTTGGGCAGCGTCAGCTCCATGGTATCGTCCGCGGTAAGCTCTATGTCAGTCTCTATGCCGTACCGATCGAGGTAATATGATTTTACCGTTTCCCTATGTCTCGGATCCGAGACCAGCTCGAACACCTGCCTGGGTATCTTTACCTTGATCGTGCCGCTCTCATAATCCCAGACGGAGCTGTGTATCGCGGGGCGGCATACCGGAAGTATGTCGCACCATGTCTTTTTGAGTATGTTCAGCGTATCCTCGTCGCAGGCGGACAGCAGCCCCGAAAGCCCGCCGCACCTGATTATTACCTTTGTGCGGCAACCCGGCATGAGGGCGCAAAGCTCCCTCTCAAGACAGGCTATGTTTTCGGCGCTGGTTATATGGCCGCACCGCACGGTAACAGTCAGCAGATTTTCACGCTTGTTCAGTCCGGCATCTGTTATCTCGCCGTCTCCAAGGCCGTATTTTTCAAATATAGTCAAAAGCTTCTGTTCCATAGTCTATTCCATCATGGCCTTCGCCTCGGCTATCAGCTCGTCTACGGCGGCCTCCAGAGGAACTGTCCTGAAGAGCTTGCCGCCCTTAAACAGGGCGCAGCCGCTTTTGCCGAAGGCCACGCCTATATCGGCTTCAGCCGCTTCTCCGGGGCCGTTTACAATACAGCCCATCACGGCTACTTTAAGGTACTTTCCCTTGGGTATCAGGCTGGAAAGCTCATTCTCCACCCTGTTGGCGGCGCTGAGAAGATCGGTGCAGGTTCTGCCGCAGGTTGGGCAGCTGACTATTTCCACTCCTTCTTTTCTGAGGCCCATGGCCTTCAGTATCTCCTTCGCTGCGTAAACCTCCTGTACAGGGTCGCCGGTCATGGATACGCGCATGGTATCCCCTATGCCATCCACAAGAAGGGCGCCCATGGCGGCCGCAGCCTTTACAAGGGCCATTTCACCGCCGCCAGCTTCCGTAACACCTATATGCAGGGGGTAATCGCACTCCCTGCTCATAAGCCTGTAAGCCTCAATTGTATTCGGCACGTTGGAGGATTTAATAGATATGACCATGTCATAATAGCTCTGTTTTTCCAGCATGCGGACGTGCTTCAGCGCGCTCTCAACCAGCGCTTCCGGCTTTGGGCCTCCGTACTTTCGGAGAAGCTCCTTTTCCGCAGAGCCGCCGTTTACCCCTATGCGCATGGGAACATGATGGGCCTTGGCGCAATCCACCAGCCTTTTTACGTTTTCCTCTCCGCCTATGTTGCCGGGATTGAAGCGCAGCTTGTCCACGCCGTTTTCCATGGCGGCTATGGCGAGCCTCCAATCAAAATGTATATCCGCCACGAGTGGTATGTGTATCCTGCTCTTTATCTCGGGTATTGCCTTTGCACATGCTTCATTGTACACGGAAGAGCGGACTATCTCGCAGCCCGCCTCCTCAAGGGCCAATATCTGATCGGCGGTAGCTATCGCGTCCGCCGTGTCTGTATTGGTCATAGACTGTATGGTGACGGGGGCGCCGCCTCCTATCTGCACCGCCCCTGCCATAACTTTTCTTGTTTTTTTCATCCTTCCCCCACAAATCGGTCTGCCATAATACGGCTAAAACAGCTTTCTTACGTCCATTACCGTAAGCAGTATCATAAGGCTGAAGAGCAGCACCAGCCCCGCCATATGTATCATTCCCTCCTTCTCGGGAGGTATGGGCTTGCCGCGAACCGCCTCTATCACCATGAACAGGAACCTTCCGCCGTCCAGCGCCGGAATTGGCAGTATGTTCATTATGCCAAGGTTGATGCTGATAAGCACTCCGAGACGCAGCACCACCTCAAAGCCGGCCCTCACCGCCTGACCTATTATGCTTATGGTGCCCACCGGCCCGGCGACGTCGTCGGAGGTAACGCTTCCTGTGAACAGGCCGCCCAGCACCTTGAACATCTCTTTTACAATATAGCAGGTGTAACGTACCGAATTTGTCGCAGCCTCAAGCAGGCCGTAGCGCAGTCTTTCGGGGGAGATATATATGCCCAGCCTGTTGCTTCCGCTTTCGGGATCGTATATGTCGCGGGCGGTGAGTGTCACGTCGCTGCCGCCGCGCCTTACCGTTACCTCTATGCCGGCGTGATCCGCCTGCCTTATGTAATCCGTGCATTCCGCATAGTAGGTTATGCTCTTGCCGTCTATGGCGGTTATTATGTCGCCCTCCTGTATGCCCGCGGCCTCCGCCGGGGTGTTCTCCCCGGTAAAGCCGGTTATCTTTGGCATATACTCGCCGTAGGTCATAAGTATGATCACGGCCAGCACCACTGCCAGAAGTATATTCATAAACGGGCCGGCCAGCACCACTATCATGCGCTTCCATACCGGCTGGGCGTTGAAGCACTCGGGATCGGATACACCTTCATCCTCACCGTGGAAGGCGCACAGGCCGCCTATGGGCAGCGCCCGGATCGCGAAGCGGGTACCGTTTTTCTCCTTGCTGCACACCACAGGGCCCATTCCTATGGCGAACTCGTCTATTCTGAAGCCAAGCTTTTTGCCCGCGTAAAAATGCCCAAGTTCGTGTACGAATACCAGCACCGTAAGCACCAGCAGCGCGCCAACAATTGACAACAGCGTCATTTATGCGTTTCCTTTCTCAAATGCAAGCCTTCTCGCCTGCCTGTCTGTTTTTATTATGTCCTCAAGGGAGAGTATATTCCCCCTATCCGCCCTGCTCATGGCGTATCCGACCACGTCGGCTATCTCGTCAAAGCGTATCTTGCCCCGTATGAACATATCCACCGCCGCCTCGTTTGCGCCGTTATACACTATGGGCAGGTTTCTTCCTTCGCGCAGCGCCTCATACGCCATGGGTATCGCCGGAAATTTATCGGTATCAGGCGCATAAAAGCTTATTTTGCCTATGTCCTCAAGGCGAAGCCTTCCAAACTCGCCGGGAGTCCTCTCCGGGTATGTCAGCGCATATTGTATTGCAAGCCGCATATCGGGCCTGGATAATTGTGCCATATTGCATCCGTCCGTGTATTCCACCATGGAATGCACTATGGACTCCGGGTGTACCAATACGCTTATCCTTTCCCCGGGTATGCCGAAAAGATAGCTCGCCTCCATTATCTCGAGGCCCTTGTTGAAAAAGGAGGCGGAGTCTATAGTGATCTTTCTGCCCATTTTCCAGGTTGGGTGATGCCCTGCCTGCTCCGGCGTGACGGTTTTGAGCTGTTCCTTTGTATATTCCCTGAAGGGACCGCCGGAGGCCGTAAGTATGAGCCTTTGTATCTCGCCGTGGTTTCCCGCCGCCATGCACTGGAATATGGCGCTCTGTTCGCTGTCCACCGGTATTATGGCACCGCCCTTTTTCAGCGCGGCATTTACCAGGTCGTGAGCACAGACGATGCTTTCTTTGTTTGCAAGGGCAACGGTTTTGCCCGCCTCCAGCGCCGCAAGCAGCGGCCTCATACCCGAAAAGCCGCTTATGCCGTTTACTATTATGTCGGCGCCCTCACAGGCCGCCGCTTCCAGCACCGCCTGTTCACCGCCGGCTATTTTTGCCTTTATTCCGCTTTGCCTGAGCTTATCCGCCGCAGCCTCGTCCGCCATGGCAATATAATCCGGGCGGAATTCCTCCGCCGCTTTAAGCATGGCGTCTGCATCTCTGCCCGCGCAAAGCACGGCCGCCCGGAATTTATCCGGATTAGCCCTGATAACGTCAAGGGTCTGCCTGCCTATGGAGCCTGTGCAGCCCAAAACAGCTATATTCTTCATTATCTATTGCATTCCTTTAGCCCAGCATACTGAGCCATACGTAACACAGCACCACCGGTGCGCACATGAGCACACTGTCCAACCTGTCTATCACCCCGCCGTGGCCGGGGAATATATTGCCGTAATCCTTTGCCCCGGCCCAGCGTTTTATGACGGACGCAAACAGGTCGCCTATCTGCCCTACTCCTCCGCAGATAATACCCACCAGCAGCATGGGAAGTATGGGCAGGCGCAGCCCCCATATGAATTGCAGCAGGAAACATACGAAGCCGCCCAACAGTCCGCCAAGAAAGCTTCCATAGCTTCCCTCAACCGTCTTATGAGGGCTTATCTCGGGGCAAAGCTTTCGCTTGCCCATGGAGGAGCCTATGTAATAGGCCAGCATATCGCCCATGAGCGGGCATATGAATACCAGCAGCAGGCCCACGTTTTTCGGTGAGGTGAGCCCGTCGGCGGGCATTATCAGCGCCAGCATCCCAAACAGCGACATGGGGTATATGAGCATGAACGCGGAGTATATGCTCTCCTCCGTGGTGCGCAGCCTGTTGAATATCCTCTCCGCCGCGATGAGCATCAGGCACAGCGCCCCGAGGAGCATCATAGCGGTAGCGGCGCTCATCCCCGCCGCCAGGGCCGCCGGAAATGAGGCTATGGGGAAGCACAGCGCCGCAAAGACGTATGCGGGCGCCGCGAATATGTTCTTTTCAGTCTTTTTATAGATCATGTTGGACATCTCATATACCGCTATCACCGCCGCCACGGTAAATACCACGGTGCGGAATACGCTGCCGAACGCCACTATGCCCACGAAGAGCAACCCCAGCAGCACGCCTACTATTACTCTGGTTTTCCTGCCGCTATCCATTACGCCGCTTCTCCTTTTTTATGATTTATTCTGTCACCGCGCCGAACCTTCTGGTGCGCCGCTGGTATTCCCTTATGCAGTCCGCGTATCTTTCGTCCGTAAGCTCTGGAAATGTCACGTCCGTGAACACAAGCTCGGCGTATGCCGCCTGGAGCAGCATGAAGTTGGACAGCCGCTGCTCTCCCGCCGTGCGGATTACAAGATCAAGATCCGGCAGCCCCGCGGTATACAGGGCATTCATAAGGTCAGCCTCGTCCACGGGCTTTCCGCGCTCAATAAGGGTATTGCAGGCGCGTACCACCTCTGCCCTGCTGCCGTAGTTCAATGCAATATTGAGCTTCAGGCCGGTATTGTTTCTGGTTTTGTACATGGCCTCGTCCGTCTCCTGGCCCATTTTTTCCGGAAATGCGGACATGTCGCCCATTATGCGTATGCAGACGTTGTTTTTATCCAGGTCGTCCAGTTCACTTATAAAGTATTCCAGAAAAAGATCGAACAGCGCCCCTATCTCTTCCTTGGGCCGCTTCCAGTTTTCGGTGGAAAAGGCGTACAGCGACAGCACCTCAATACCTATATCCGATGAAAAACGTATAAGCCCCCGCAGCCGTTCCATTCCTGCCCGGTGGCCAAGCTTTCTCGGCAGGCCCCGCCGCGTGGCGTAACGGCCGTTGCCGTCCATTATTATGCCTATATGCCGTGGCAGTTCCGGCGCCAAGCCTACGCTTTGAGGCTGTATCTTTGCCATTGTGTAAAAATATCCTCCGATACAAAAGGGGATGCGGAACTAACCGCTATCCCCCATATTCGCAGTCTGTTTTGAACAGGGCCCATATGAGCTCAACCGCATTGCCATCAGTACGCTGCCTTATCACCCGTTTTTCGTTGCCGTTAAGTCCCTTGCGGCTGCGGGTCTCTACGCACCTCACGCTGTATCCTTCGGCTTCCAGCAGCTCTTTCGCCCTTCCAAGCTCGTATCCAAGTACGGATATCAAACCGTCATTATCTCCTTTTCCTTATCAGCAATGACCTTGTCAATGTTCTTTATGAACTCATCGGTAGCCTTCTGGGCCTGCTCTTCCTGGCGCTTCTGGTCGTCCTCAGTTATATCGCCGTCCTTCTTGGCCTTCTTAATGGTATCGATGGCGTCGCGGCGGATAGAACGTATAGCTACCTTAGACTCCTCGCCCTTCTTGCGCACCAGCTTTACAAGCTCCTTTCGGCGCTCCTCGGTGAGCTCGGGGAATACGAGACGTATGAGGCGGCCGTCGTTGCTGGGGTTAATGCCCAGGTCGGACTTCTGTATAGCCTTCTCTATTTCCTTTATCATAGTGGCGTCATAGGGGGAGATGACCAGCAGCCTCGCTTCGGGGGAGGATATATTGCCCAGCTGGTTTATCGGCACCTGAGAGCCGTAATAGTCAACCATTATGCGGTCAAGGGCCTGGGGGTTCGCACGCCCGGCCTTGAGGGTTCCGAGGTCACGCTCCAAAGCGGCTACGGTTTTGGTCATTTTTTCTTTTGCGGTTGCGACAGCGTCCATATTTGAACCTCCTGAAAGTTTATCTTATAAAAAGCTCAGCTATATTTTACAGGAAATGCCTGTTTCGCACAATCCCCAATTAGAGATTGTTCACAGTATCGCCCGCTTTATACCTTACTTCACGTTGTCTATCAGCGTACCTATGCTCTCGCCCTGAACGGCTTTTACCACGTTGTCCGGGTCCGCCATGGCGAAGGCAAGTATAGGTATGTTCTGCTCCTTGCAGAGGGTTATGGCAGTAAGGTCTGTAGCCTTTAGTTCACGTTCGATGACCTCGTCGTAGGTGAGGTGCGAATACCTTACGGCGTTCGGGTTCTTCTTTGGATCGTCAGAATAGATTGCGTCTACATTCTTTGCAAGTAGCATTGCGTCCGCGCCTATCTCGGCGGCCTTGAGGGCAGCTGCGGTATCGGTAGAGAAGAAGGGCAGACCGCTGCCGCCTGCAAATATGACTACCTTACCTGCATCAAGGGCGGCATGTGCAGCCCGGGAGGAATAGCTATCCGCTATTCTTGGCATATCTATTGAGGACATCACCACGGCAGGGATCCCCAGCTTCAGCAGGCAGTCCTGAACGGCAAGAGAGTTTATGACAGTCGCCAGCATACCCATTTGATCCGCCCTGTTGCGGTCCATATCGCCGGAGCTGCGGCCACGCCATATATTGCCGCCGCCTATGGTTATACCTATCTCTGCTCCAAGCTCGTGAAGCCGCGCCACCTGTCTCGCTATAGCCTCCGCCTTGTCAAAATCCACAGCCTGCGCGCCGCCCATGGCCTCGCCGGAGAGCTTCAGTGATATCCTCTTGTATTTCAGCATTTTTCTGCTCCTTAAAACTATTATTACGGTCTGGACCGATTTTCACCAGATACATTATATAACAAAAAAGGAACACCGGAAAGGGTGTTCCTTTTAAAAGCAGGTTTTACTTCTTCATCTGGCCCATAACTTCCTCAGCGAAGTTATCCTGGCGCTTCTGGAGACCTTCGCCCATCTCAAAGCGGACGAACGCTACCAGCTCCACATCGCCGTGCTCCTTGAGCATCTGCTCAATGCTCTGATCGGGATTCTTTACGAAGGGCTGCTCAAGTAGGCAAACCTCCTTGTAGTACTTGGCGATACGGCCTTCCACCATCTTCTCGATGATGTTTGCGGGCTTGGGCTTGGGGTCGTTCAGAGCCTGGGCGCGCAGTATCTCGCGCTCCTTGTCCAGGTCGGCAGGATCCACCTCGTCGCGATGGAGCACGCCGGGCTTCGCGGCGGCGATGTGCATCGCTACATCATGTACGGCGGGCCTGGCCTTCTCGGCATCCGCTGTCTTGGCGGCTACGATAACGCCGATCTTGCCGCCCAGATGGATATAGGTATCCACCAGCTGACCCTCCATGCGGGCAAAGCGGCGAATGGTTATCTTTTCGCCTATCTTGGCAACTGCGCGGTTGACCATCTCGGCAACGGTGCCGTCGCCGCAGTCCAGAGCCATCAGCTCGTCTACATCGGCGGGGTTCTTTTCAACTACCAGCTTGGCAACGCTGTTTACCAGAGCCTTGAAGTCGTCGGTCTTGGCGACGAAGTCGGTCTCGCAGTTGACCTCTACGATAGCGCCGACCTTGTGGTCATCGGTAACATAGCTGCTTACAATACCCTCGGCAGCTATACGGGCAGCCTTCTTTGCGGAAGCGGCAAGGCTCTTCTCGCGAAGATAATCCATTGCCTTGTCCATATCGCCTTCGCAGGCGGTGAGGGCCTTCTTGCAATCCATCATGCCGGCGCCGCTCATTTCGCGCAGAGCCATTACGTCTTTAGCGGTAAACATATATGCTTGACCTCCTGTTAAAAGTATCGTTTAAGATTAAAAATCGTCGCCAGCGGCCTCTTCTTCGGCTGCTGCGTCTATCATCTGCTCACCCTGACGGCCTTCCAGTACGGCGTCAGCCATCTTGGAGGCGATGAGCTTGACCGCGCGGATAGCGTCGTCGTTGCCGGGGATAGCGTAATCTACCTCATCGGGGTCGCAGTTGGTATCAACGATAGCCACTACGGGGATACCCAGAGCGCGGGCTTCCATGACGGCGATGTGCTCCTTGCGCGGGTCAACTACGAACATGGCGCCGGGGAGCTTCTTCATATCCTTTATGCCGGAAAGGTTCTTTTCCAGCTTTTCCTGCTCGGCCTTGAGCTTGATGACTTCCTTCTTGGGGAGATACGCAAAGTCGCCGTCCGCTTCCATCTTCTCGATCTTGCGGAGCTTTGCTATACGGGTCTGGATAGTCTTGAAGTTGGTGAGCATGCCGCCCAGCCAGCGCTGGTTTACATAGAACATCTCGCAGCGCTTAGCTTCCTGCTCAATGGATTCCTGAGCCTGCTTCTTGGTTCCGACAAACAGAATGCTGTCGCCCGCCTCAGCAACGCTGCGGACGAAATTATAGGCTTCCTCAGCCTTCTTAACGGTCTTCTGAAGGTCGATGATGTAGATGCCGTTGCGCTCGGTGAAGATGTATTCCTTCATCTTGGGGTTCCAACGGCGGGTCTGATGACCAAAGTGTACGCCTGCTTCAAGAAGCTGTTTCATGGAAATAACTGACATTTTATGATCCTCCTCGTTATTTATTCCTCCCCGGACTTCTTCCCATGCGGGCAACCCATGTCACAGGCACGAACCGCCGATCCATCCGGGTGTGTGATATATGCGTTCCATTCGCATATCCATACGAGCATGAGTATACCATGAAGTCCGCTTTATATGCAACAATAAAAATAAAAAAACCGCGGCTTTATCTACACCGTCAACTGATATGAACCATTAAGATTCAAAGCAACTACCGAGCACGGCAAAACGATGTGGGCCGGCACTGGTGCCGGAGCCCGTAGGGCGAAGGCAAAGGGGTCGGCCCACATCGGTGCCCCTCATACCGCCAATGCTTCATGCAGCCTTTGCATGGGGC
>JABLTQ010077674.1_pt1 | contig 37425 bp, 27 predicted proteins | sample 7160101 | NCBI WGS metagenome assembly JABLTQ01 (sample SAMN14651228, study PRJNA627086) | human gut metagenome | isolation source: feces | host: Homo sapiens
AATCGAGTAGGAGGTAAATACTAATCATAGGCATTTATCTCCTACTTTCGTATTTACCGACCTCTCACACCACCGTACGTGCCGTTCGGCATACGGCGGTTTCGAGCTTTCTCATCTTACGATGTGTGGCAAGTTGTTTTCAGCTATGCCTTCGAGTGACATCACTTCTATCCTATTGCCGGATTCCGTCCTATCGTCCGGATAGAGAGTTCCTTTCGGACATCTGACTACAAAAGACTCGCAGGGTAGCAGTCATTTACTTTGGCACTGCTCGATTCGGCCCTTCCCTGTAGGCACACGTGCCTTGAGTACTATGGCGTCTGCTGACTTCTCACGACAAGCGTTACTCCATGACTTTCATTCATCATGTCCGTGAGACCTCCTCGGATAAGAACGTTGTCTTTCAACCTTATACCTGCTTCATTTACACACAACCGTTCTGAATAGCTATGGGACTTTGATTTGTGATGTAATCTTATCCACGGTTGAATGCCTTGTATGAAGTTTCTGTTCGTCAGGTCAGATATTTGCCGACGGCTTCCTTCTGATTTCACCTCGCGGTGGACACCCTTGCCTTGGCTATGTAATTCCCGCTATTAGGGCTTACTCGGGACTTTCACCCGTTAGACAACGCTCATGCCGAGCGTACATCAAAAGCCGGAGGAAAATTCCTCCGGCTTTTTTATTATAGAGATGCTATTTTCACTGCCAGAAGAAGATTTTCCAGCGAAACAATACCCAATTACAATTATATTATGTATTTTCGCAACAAACATTATATGGCATGAAAAGATATTCTTTACCGGCAATAACCTTCTGTCTGATATTTTTTCTGACGGCATGCAGCAAAAAATCAGGTTTTGAACTGAAAGGCGAACTGAACAGCCTCTCTTCTGACATGATTCTAGCAATATATGATGACCCAAAATCAAAAACGGATACGATATATCCCAAAGACGGAAAATTCACTTACAGCGTCCCCGCCGATACACTCAGCATATTCCGGCTGGTGAACGACTCCGGCAAATCCATCCCCGTATTTGCCAATAAAGGATGGCAAGTGACCTTGAAAGGAAACTTCGACACTTTCACAATAGAAGGAGAGGGACCCAACAAGGAACTGCAAGAATTCCGGGCGCAGATTGCGAATAGGACAAGCCAAACAGAAATACAGCAGGCAGCAGAAGCATTTGTCAAATCACACCCCCAGTCACTCGTTTCCGCTTATCTGATAAACCAATATTTCGTACAGATACCCCATCCGGATGAAGCAAAAATAAAATCACTGACCGAACCGCTCAGCGGAAATGTAAAAGATTGCCGGATTTTAAGCGTAGCACTGAAATCGCTGACAGACAACAGCAAACAAAGGAATAGGAACAAAGAATACGTGAATTACTTTTCAGCCAAAGCAAGAAGCGGGAAATACATCTCATGGAACAGTTCCAAAGACCAGTATATATTGATCAACTTCTGGGCGTCATGGGACAAAAAAAGCAAAGCAGCAAGCGACTCACTCTATGCAACGGCAAAAGAATTCAAAAACAAAGAATTGAAAGTTCTGAACATATCGCTCGATTATGACAAGGATCAATGGGAAAAGTCATGCAAGGAGGATACAGAACAATGGATAGAAATTTGCGACAGAAGAGGATGGGGAAATCAAATCATAGAACAAATGAACATACAAGAGATTCCGGCAAACATCCTTGTCAACTCAAGCCGGAAAGTGCTGGCAACAGACCTGTATGGCGATGATCTGCGAAACAAGATCAAAGAACTTACAAAGGACAAGAAAAAATAGAAACCTAAAAAACTGACCTTAAATGCTAATCAAATTATTCGGTGCCGCCGTCCAGGGGATCGACGCCACCATTGTCACCATCGAAGTAAACACTTCGCGCGGAATCAAGTTTTTTCTCGTCGGACTGCCCGATTCTGCCGTAAAAGAAAGTCATGAACGAATCGTATCCGCCATACAAGTAAACGGATACAAGTTTCCGACATGCCAGATTGTGGTAAACATGGCACCTGCCGACATCAAGAAAGAAGGCTCGTCATATGACCTCCCGCTGGCTGTCGGCATCCTGGCAGCCACAGGAATGGTTGCTGCCGACAAGCTGGCGAAATACCTGATCATCGGAGAACTGGGGCTTGACGGAAGCCTGCAGCCGATAAAAGGCGCGTTGCCCATTGCCATCGCCGCACGCCAACAGGGATTTGAAGGATTCATCCTGCCGAAACAAAACGCACGTGAAGCAGCAGTTGTAAACAATCTGGCTGTATACGGCGCAGAAAATATCGCTGAGGTAATCAACTTCTTCAATGGGACGCACGAACTGAAACCAACAGTCGTAAACACACGTGAAGAGTTCTACCAACACCAGTCCACATTCCAATATGACTTTTCTGACGTCAAAGGACAAGAAAACGTGAAGCGTGCCCTTGAGGTTGCCGCTGCCGGAGGGCACAATATCATTCTGATAGGTGCGCCAGGAAGCGGCAAGTCCATGATGGCCAAGCGTTTGCCCGGAATACTCCCGCCTCTCTCATTAGGAGAAAGCCTGGAAACGACAAAGATTCATTCCGTAGCAGGGAAATTAGGCAAGAATGTATCACTGATTGCCACACGCCCCTTCAGAAGTCCCCATCACACCATATCCCAGGTAGCCATGGTAGGCGGAGGAAGCAACCCGCAACCCGGCGAGATAAGTCTGGCACACAATGGAGTGCTATTCCTCGACGAACTCCCGGAGTTCAACCGAAGCGTACTGGAAGTGCTCAGACAACCGCTTGAGGACAGACATATCACTATTTCCAGAGCAAAATACACGCTCGACTATCCGGCCAATTTCCAGCTCGTAGCTTCAATGAACCCTTGCCCATGCGGCTATTACAACCATCCCACACGCCACTGCGTATGTTCACCGGGGCAGGTGCAACGTTATCTGAACAGGATTTCAGGGCCCTTGCTAGACCGCATTGACATACAAGTAGAAATCGTCCCTGTACCTTTTGAAAAAATGGCTGAAAGAGAATCGGGAGAAAGCAGCGCAGAGATAAGGAAACGCGTCATCCAGGCAAGAAAAGTGCAATCGGAACGGTTTGCTGATACCCCCGGCATATACAGCAATGCACAGATGACGCCGGCTCTTCTGCACAAATACGCCTGCCCCGATGAGCGGGGCCTTAACCTGCTGCGGAATGCAATGGAGCGTCTGAACCTTTCAGCACGCGCATACGACCGCATTCTGAAAGTATCGCGGACCATAGCAGACCTGGAGTTATCCGAAAGCATACAGCCGCACCACCTTGCCGAAGCAATCAGTTACCGCAGCCTTGACCGCGCAAACTGGGCAGGATAAGAAACAGAACCAACGGCTGCATAAAAAGGAAAGAAACATATTTTTCCATCAGATCCATGAAAAGACAAGGCTTCGCGCAAGAAATCTGCATCTCCAGGCTAAAGACATATATCTCCAACTTGAAGATATATATCCTTAGCCTGAAGACGAACTTTCTTGCGGGAAGCCTCAGCTTTATTCTTCCCCAAATACCTGAAATAAGACAACGGTTCCCGTATCGGGGAACGCATTGAACGCACGCTCTTTAAAACGAAACGAATGTCGTTATCGAGCGTGGAGAAAGCATTCCGTCAAAGGTGTCTACGGGAGCAAGGTCCTCGCCTTCTGCATCCGACGTACGATACAGCTTCCATCCGGATATACTTTTATCCGGCACCTGAAAGTCAAAGTTCCTGCTTTCTGACGAATAGTTTATGGCAACAACAACATACCCCCCATCGGCATTCCGATAAGCGGAAACCATAACTCCTGTCAAGTCGGTTTCTCCTTCCGGCACATTACGGCCGTTCCCGTCGCAAGCCATAACCGCAAGCCTTACAGCTCCCGGACGGATAAAGCGGCTGAAATTTCCCAAAGCCCACAACAGTTTTGAATCCACCACATATCCGTCATCCGCCTCAGGCTGGGGATAAGCCCTCAATAGCCCGTCTTTATAGTCGCCTCCTACAGATCGCCACCATTGCCATGCAGAGGCATTTGCATATACCAGATCACAATGAATAATACGCGCCACATAAAGTGCGGTCTTCATGGAGAAGTCGAAGCCGTGCCCCCCGCCGATTTCCTCATCATTCGACATGATACAGGTTTCGGTTTGCCAGAACCTCAAGCCGAACTTATCCAATGAATTGCGCAGCTGCATACGGAAACCGCGCAAGTTATCAAGCGGCGTATTTGTCCAGTAGCTATGTCCTGCCATCAGGCGAGGAACATTGGGAAGATTTCCAATATACGTATCGGCACTGTCAGGCGCGAAAAAGCTGCTGATAGAGTAGCCTCTCTCCCATCCGCTCATATAGTCGCCCAACATGCAGCGGTAATCGGATGATTCGTTTACCAGCAATTTCGTGCTTATCCCTCTCCGCTGAAACTCCTTGCTTGTTTCGCGCACCACACGGGCTATCTCACGATTGGTGGCAGGTGTCCCCTCCTGCTTTGGTCCTATCCAGTTCCAATGCCCGTCAGGTTCATTGACAACACACAAATAATCAAAAGCGATACCGTCGTGCTTCTTCACTCCTTCCACTGCATCAGCCAGGAAACAAGCATAATCATCATAACAGTTTTCCTTCAGATTCAACGTTCCGCCCCGGCCCGTATTGGTTGCAAGCCCGTTTTGGGTAAAATAGACCGGTGGAGAGTTTAAAAAAACCAGAAACTGGTTCACTCCCCTTTCTTTTGCCAGACGGAGAAAATTGCGCTGCCCTTGCTGCTTGTTCCAATCATATGAGCCGTCCGGAGCAAGAAAACATTCTGTCCGCGTCCCATAATTGATCTGGCTGCTGTCACCCTGCTCCACACTTCCCGCGCCGAGATTAAACCGCCACAGGCTCAGTCCAATGCCTTTCGGCTTGCCTTGTTCATCCATCTCACAACTGAACAGCCAGTCAGCCGCCTGCTTCTGCTGCTCTTCAGACCATTTTCCCAAGAAACGCATGCTCCACGCGTCAGACGCACCAAAGTTGTCAATCGTCTGACAGACACTGTCGGGGCTAACCGTAAAATGAAGCGGAACTTGTTTTTCGGCGAAGGAAGCAGAGACACAAGATATACCTATCACCAATGATGTAAAAAACTTTGTAACCATAAAGCGTTTAAATTCAAGTCTGCAAGCCTAAACGTATACATCTTGCACAATCAAAACAAGAATGCTACCTCAAACAGGCTTCATAGCCGCCCCGTCATTGTGCATCAAGAAGGAGTGATACCACAACGGAAGTCAATCTCTATGATGCAAGTTGTGCACATGAGATTGACTTCGTCCCGTTAGGACAACATTGTTTTCTGACAACTGTTTTCTGCTTGAGGCAGCTTTCTCATAAAACAATCTTTTTCAAATCACTTCAATGAATAGACAAAAGTTGACACCGATTTCGCAGGCAACAGGCCTTCCCGATAATGTTCTATCGGTTCCAAGTCGTATGATTCGGATGTTACCAACTGTTCAACAGAATCAACAGCACCTTCGATCCCCTCTAACGATGTTTCTATTTGAATATTCTTTTCTGTCATGTTTGTATATACCACAACCAGCCTGTCCTTCTCCGGTGAAATATAAGCAGAGCCGAAAACCTCCTTGGAATCCTTCGGAAGATTTACGCCAACACGCTGATAACCAGGCCTTACAAACAAGCTATAATTACCTAATACCCAAAGGGTCTTTCCAGCAGAGAAAGATCCGTCTTCATTTATATCACCATAGTCACCCCCACCAGGGATTACGCGCACTAGATAAAAACGATTTTTCTGACTGTAGACCTCTGTGCTGACAGCAGTCCAGTAGCACCACGAACTCATACTTGCTGTAACCAAATCATGATGTAGCACTTTTGCCATAGACAAGGCCAGATCCATATAAGTAGCCTCGTCGTAATTAGGATAATCCTCATATCCTTCATCAAGCATACTCCATTCGCTTTGATAAATACGCAAGCCTTGTGCCACAGCTTTGTTATATACTTGCATACGTGTATTTTCAAGCACATCCCATGTTTTATCCAAATAATAGCTGTGTCCACAGATTATATCTGGGAAATGCGACAGATCGCCGATATAATATTTTCCACCGGGAGTAAACAGTTCATCAATCTTATTTCCGTAAGCAGCTCCACGATCGCCCGTACTATAGAAATAATCCCATTTAGCCCCTTCCGGCATAAGCATCATTGTATTCGACAGTCCCTTTTCCGTCAAGCTTCCATCCAAAGCCACAGCAACCTTTTGGACACCTGCGTTCGTGAAACGACATCCTTCCTGTCCTCCGGCACCCCATTCATATTCAGGCTCATTAATGGGACTGATATACGAGATGTTATATCCCTGCCCCTGAAAATGTTCAGCTACAGTAGCTAAAAAATCGCCGAACTTCTTATAACTTTCTTCCGGGAGGTCCGTATTATTGTTAGCACGTCCGTTCCCCGTAAAATAAACCGGGGCAGAGTTGCTAAACAGAACAAACTGTTCACAGCCATATTCTTTCGCCTTTTCCATAAAATACTGCTGTCCTGACTGTTTGGTCCAATTATAGACACCTCCATCTCCAGACAAGAAACATTCCGTCCGTTTGACCGCCTCCGATATATCACTGTCATCTCCCTGATCATAACTTCCCGTCCCCACATTAAACCGCCACATGGAAAGTCCAATCCCTTCTGGATTATTGAGGTTATCTCTCTCGCGCGAGAACAACAGTTTTGCAATTCCCTCTCTATTTTCTTCACTCCAATGTTTTCCTATCGGATCCATCATCCATGCATCCGATGCGCCAAAACCGTCAATTGTCTGATAGAGTTCGGCTGCGTTCACGGTTACCGTCAGCGTACTGTCTATTTCAACAGGAGGCTCATATGCCGGTACAAATGTTTCATCATCACTGCATGACGACAATGCAGCCAAGCAAGAAAACCCGAACAAAAAATATCTGTTTCTTTTCATAACTGTTCTGTTTTTTATTCATTAATATCCAGGATTCTGTTCAATTGTTCCATTCGACATAGTTATTTCTGATGTAGGAATAGGGAACAACAAATCTCTCGGCGCAGTGAAAGTAATTCCTTTATCACTAGCCTCAATCTGGTTAGAAAGTTCATACTGGTCTGTTGATTCTTCTGTGTTGTAGCGGACAAAGCTTCCATTCGGCCCCATAATACTGCAAATCATGGGTTTGCCATCATCTGTCTTCCAACGACGCAGATCAAACAAACGATTATTCTCCAGGGCAAGTTCCAGACGACGTTCCAAACGGATAGCATCACGAAGTTCCGTGCCCGTTACACTTGAAGCGACAGGATCAAGACCAACGCGTCCTCTTACTTCATTCAATGAAGTACGAGCCTCGGCATCTTTCCCTAAAGCATTCTTCACTTCCGCATCCATCAGCAACACATCAGCATAGCGCAACAGACGATAGTTTAATGGAATATGTGAAGCATCGTATGGATTCGGACGGTCAGCCAATGGAATATATAATTTACGACTTACCCGTGCCGACTTGTGACTTGCAGGAGCAACTGTATACGCACCACGACTTTCATCACCTGGAACGAGATCACCGTCTGTAATAATTGTCCACTTCAACCGTTCTTCATCCCCTGCATCCAAGAATGCTTTCTCCAGATTACTCGTAGGAAGCCCCCATGCCCATCCAGAATCATTACGCGAACCACAAACTACAGGCATACGTATCCCGAGGTTATAAGAAATGTCATTGTTGGTTTGAACCTCAAACAACGATTCCACCCCATTTCTATTGCTAACGCTCCATACGTTCGAAAAATCTTTTTCCAGTTCATATTCCCCATTATGGACACGAACCAATGTATCCAACTGGGCTTCTGCTTCTGTATATTTTCCCTGATACAGATAAGCTTTTGCCAGAATGCCACGTGCTGCCCCTTGAGTGGCACGTCCCAAATCTTCAGCCGCATATTCACTCTTCCGCGGAAGATCAACGATTGCTTCTTTCAAGTCCTGCTCAATCAGTGCATACGTTTCTTCCACCGAAGCACGAGTGATGCCTTCGATTTCGCTTGGCATCAGCACACCTTTCACTAAAGGAAGGCCGCCAAAGTTTCTAACCAAGTCAAAATAAAAGAACCCACGCAAAAATTTAGCTTCAGCTATATAACGTTTCTTTAACGATTCATCCTGAAAGTCCACTCCCGGAATATGTTCCAAACATACATTGCATCTCAGAATCCCCTTATAACGGTATTGCCAGAAATTTTGTGAGCAGTTTCCGCCAGTCTGCGTATCTCCCGTATAATGAGCCAAGGCCTTGTATTCACCCGGATCTTGCTCGGTATTTCCCATCCACATATCATCCGTACACATATCACCGCAAAGATAGAACTTCTGGATCTGCCACCAATCGTCAAAAAAGACAGACTGATAACAACCTGTAATCTGCTGTGCACATTCGTCTTCGTTCACAAAATATTCGGTCAAATCCTGCTGTCCCAAAATAGGTTCCTCCAAAAAGTCGGAACAGCCGGCCAATAGAAATGCCGAAATAGAAATTCCAAAAATATATTTTCTCATAACTTTTTCTTTTTGATTGATTAGAAATTAATATTCACTCCAAACAAGAATGTACGCGGGTTCGGATAGCCAGCCTCATCTACACCAGACTCTGTTACCGCACCCGTAGCTGCTGCCTCCGGATCCATTCCCGAATACTTAGTGATAGTGAACGGATTTTGAGCAGAGAAAGAAAGGCGCAATGTACAAACCTTTGTCCAATCCTTCGGAAGTGTATAACCTATCTGAAGTTGCTTGCAACGCAGATAAGAACCGTCTTCTACATAGAAACTTGAAATGCGGGTATAGTTCATGTTCGCATCATTGGCCGACAAACGAGGTATATCATAGCTTGTCCCTTCTCCATGCCAAGCCGCATTGTAAGTTCCTGCATATACATTTTCACCACCAGCGCCCGAGTATCTTCCTTTTGTTGTATTAAACACATCGTTTCCGAACGTTCCATAGAAATTAGCCATAAAGTCTAAATTCTTCCACGCAAAGTTCAAATTCAATCCTACCATAAGGTCAGGGAAAGCAGAACCGATATAAGTTTTATCCGAGTCATTGATTACACCATCATTATTTAAATCTCTGAAACGAACATCACCCGGCTGAGCATTCGGTTGCAGAATCTCACCGTGTTCACCCGTATGTGACCTGACTTCTGTCCAGTTCTGGAACAATCCGTCTGCTATATATCCATAGAACTGGCTGATTTCTCTTCCTTCTTCATTACGAATAATATAATCGCCTTTAAAAGACTTTGTATAAATCGGGGCACCAGTCAGCTTCTCTGCTGTATTTTTCACTGAAGACAGATTCAAACCCACTCCGTAAGTGAAATCTCCCTGCTGGTCATTCCAGTTTACAGAAAGTTCCCAACCTGTAGCCTTCATCTTACCGACATTTTCCCACATCTGTCCGTTCCACATCGGATAACCGAGAATCAACATGTTATCTTTTTTAATCAACATGTCATGGGACTGTTTATGGAACCATTCGGCTGTAACAGACAAACGGTTTCTCAAAAACGACATATCCACGCCAATGTTATAGTCTTCTACCGTTTCCCACTTCAGCAAGGTGTTTCCTACGGAACCCAATGAAGTTCCTATGATACGATTTGCATCCGGACCAAACACATAATCAGATGCTGTAATTGTAGACTGATAGGCAGAATTATCAATTGCCTGATTACCTACCCGCCCCCAACCGGCACGCAATTTCAAATTGTCAAAGATGTGCTGGTTCTGCATAAAATCTTCTCCCGAAATACGCCAAGCAACTGAGGCTGCAGGAAATACTGCATAACGATTGTCCGGCATAAACTTGGAAGAACCGTCTACACGGACAGACGCTGTAATATAATACTTTTCATTGAAGTTATACATCACACGTCCTAGATAAGAAATCAATGAAGAATATTCATTCAAACCGGAAGCCTGAGGATTCTGTGTACCGGCACTTACATAATGCAACAACTTATCATTCGTAGGAGTATTGTCACGGGAACCTTCCAGCCAATACGACTGGAAACGTTCCATTGTATAACCTCCCATCAGGTTCAGGTTATGTTTTTCGTTGAACGTCTTCATCCAAGTCAATGTATTAGTCCAGTTCCAATCCACCCAATTATGCATATTTCGCTTAGCCGTGCTATAGTCGGCCTTTTCCAGATTGTCCAAAAAGAACTCCGGAGTGAATGTATCTGACAGGCGGAAACGTGCATTCAATCCAAACTGAGAACGGAATATCAATCCTTTTATAGGTTCGATGTTTATATAAGGAGTAGCCAGCAAACCATATTCATCACTATGCTGATTCATACGCGCCATCGAAGCAACCGGATTCCACACCTCACTGTTATGTGAACGAGAATAGTTATCAAGCATGTTTTCTGTCCATTCGTCACGGCTACGCATAACAGGTGTAGTCGGATCCATATTCATTACCGAACCTATCAGGTTGGGAGTGTCATTCCAGTTCTCATATTTCGGCGTGAAATCAATTCCGGCTTTAACTATATCGTTAAAAATATACTCCATGCTGAAACGTGCTGTCAGCTTCTGCCAGTTGCCAATTTTATATTGTGAATCTTGTCCATAATAACCGATACTGCCAGAATAAGTTAATTTTTCGGTTCCTCCAGAAAAGCTCAAATTATAGTTATGAACCAGCGCAGTCTTCCGCATCGACTCATCCCACCAATCAGTACCTTCTGCATCGGTAATATTATTTTTGCTGTTATAGGGAGGCTCGCTGCCATCATTCAGATAACGTGTCTTGAACACATATTCATACTCCGAAGCTTTAGCCATATTCGGCTTCTTCATTGTCTGAAAACCGGCAGAAGCCGTAAAGCTAAATTTAGCAGCTCCTGTCTGTCCCTTCTTCGTCGTGATCAGAATTACACCGTTCGATCCACGAGTACCATAAATAGCAGAAGCAGAAGCGTCTTTCAACACTTGCATACTTTCTATATCATTTTGGTCAAGGAAATTGATATTATCACCAACAGGCATACCGTCAACCACATACAACGGATTAGAACCATTAATGGTGGATACACCACGGATGATGACACGTGGAGTAGCACCCGGACTACCTGTATTTGAAATCTGCACTCCACTGATTTTACCTTGCAGAGAGTTCATTGCATTACCTGTACTCAGCGAACGCAAATCCTCACCTTTCACCGCTGCGATAGAGCTGGTCAGATCACCTTTCTTCACAGCTCCATAACCGATAACGACAACCTCTTCCAAGGTTTCCACATCATCTTTCATCACCACATTAATGACTGTTTTCCCTGCCACATTGATTTCCTGAGTCTTATAACCGATCATTGAGAAGACCAATGTTCCATCCTGAGGAACGGCAAGCTGATAATTACCATCAAAATCGGTAATTACTCCCGTTGTAGTACCTTTCAACTGCACTGTTGCCCCAATCAAAGGCAACTTGTCACTCTCCGCTGTTACAACTCCCTTTACTGTTATTTGTTGTGCATAGCCACATACGGATAGCAACAACAAACACATAATCAATATCTGTTTTCTCATATTAGATAATTATTTGGGTTAAAATTATTCCACTCTCACTAGTTTTGCCCTTCCCAGATGGGAATCGAAATAGAACTGATAATTGCCGGTTTCTTTCACCACAGGTTCAGACCATATATCTTCTCCCGTTGTCGGTCCACTATAGCTTCTGTTTCTAAATGCGCTTTTAGTACTATAACCGAATACTTCTGGATCAGTCGCACTGTCACTGCGCCAACTTACAAAGTCCCACCATTGGTCTGTGTGATAATTATGAATAATAAAATGCATTTGTTCATTTGCTCGCAGATATATTGGATCATCATAAGTAAACAGATGCGGATTGTTCCCGTCCTGGACAAAAGGATTTACCTCCGTAGGATTCGTAGAAGTCATACCAAAAGTAAAGTCCATCCAAGTGCTTCCACCGTCATTCCACTTATCCAATGTAGGTTCACCATACACCATGCTTGACGGCCATGGATCATCCGCCTCATTCACGCTGTAGGTCTTCATCGTATAGGTCAGCGTTGCAATATTGAAGTCTATTTGATAATAAACATTGCTTTCTTCCAATACAATCGGTTCCGCATCCGCCTCTTTTGACAGTTTCGACTTGTCGGCAGAATCAAGGCCATAGCGAGTCGGTCCAAAACTGTCTTTCTGCGGTATAAAGCTAATTTCTGTTCCTGCATTCCGATTATAATAACGTGCGCTATACTGGAAAGCTCCTGTATGATCGATCAGCATCGGAACACCAAATACATCGCTCGTCAACTCTTCCTCTGTAGCTACATCCGCCAAATACATCTTTTCATAATCCGGTGAATCGGTTACCGAAATCACGCAACTGACTGTATCCGTCCGGAGTAATGTATCGTATGCAATGATTGTTGTCTGATAATCTTTGTTTTCAACAGGTAAATTACTGAGATCAAGCGAATAGTTGATGGCACGAGGATCACTTTCTGTTGGATAAGCCATGAACTTGCCGTAACCTTCCACATTGATACTAAGTGAATCAAGTGCCTTGTTATCAGTGGCGGAGATTGTCAAAGACTGTGGCGAAAGCACACCTTCGCTTATCACAACAACGATCGGCTCTCCACTTGGATTTGTAATTATCGGATCCTCATAATCACCATCCATCGTTATTAAGATAATACCTTCTGTAGTACGCCCGCCTACATCAGACACTGTCACCTTAAGATTAAAATTGTCACCATCCAAATCTTCTGGAACAGTAAACGCATAGTCTAAAGTATATTCATACTGCACTTCTGAATAGTATTGAAATAAATCAATGGTTCTGTCCAGATTTAATTCAGGACACGAAAGACGAATTGACCGGATACCATCTTTGTCTGTAATAGTACCTGCCAAACGAAACTCATACCCACCTAATGTCCGCACGTGATCTGTAGCCAACTCCAATGTAGGCTCCAATCCATCCACATCGGCAAACTCATCGTCACTACATCCGGTGAAAGTTGCTCCTATCGCCAAAAAGGCGTACAAGAAAGAGCGTCGAAAGAATTTTGTTTCCATAATGTTAGTATTTATGATTAAAAAAACTATATTCAAGTTTCAAAGGTTAAATAAATTGTTGCAAAAATATGCGTTATATGCATTCAACCTTCTAACAAATCGTGCAGTGACAGATATTAAATCCGTCATTGCACGATTTATTTATCTCAGTATACAGATTTTTTAGTATTTTTGAATAAACAAGCAAAGCAAAATCGATGAAATACATTCAACTTATCTTTTTTCTGCTAAACGCCATCATTGTACAAGCAGAAACTTATACTATACAACGTTTAGGTCTTGAAAATGGACTTTCAAACAACTACGTTACAGATATCGCGGAAGACAAAAATGGCTTCCTGTGGTTCGCTACTGAGGAAGGGCTGAACAAACTGGAAGGGAATTCTTTTTTTACTTACTACAAAACGGAAAAAGGGAAACAATGCATAACCGGAAACGAACTGAACTGCCTTCTTGACGACCCTGAGGAACCGGTCTTATGGATAGGTACGCAACGAGCCGGACTGAATGCTTTCAATTATGAAACCAACACCTTTACAGTCTACCGGCACGACAAGAATAATCCGAGCAGTCTGGCGACAGATGATGTAACTGGAATCTTGCCTTCCACCGACGGAAACTTATGGATCACAACCTATTGGAAAGGTATAGATTATCTAAACAAAGAAACAGGAAAGTGCACCCACTACAACTCTGAAACAGTTCCGCAATTTCCAGAAAACAATGTACTGAGTGCTATGGAAGATGGAAGAGGAAACTTATTTATTGGACATAGAAATAAAGGACTTACCATATTGACACTGAAAAACAAACAGGTCAGAAACTTTATGAACTCTCCACAAAATCCTAAATCTATACCGGGGAATGAAGTAAATTGCATCTACCAAGACAATACAGGAAACATTTGGATAGGTACAGACAATGGGCTAGCCATTTATAATACTGAAAACGCTGAATTTATCCGATTCGGGAAAAACAACAATCCCTTAGCCGGAAGAATTTTCAATATCAGGCAGTTGAATGACAAGCGCCTATGGGTAGCTACTGAAACTGGAGGTATTGCAATAATTGATCTCTCGCAACATTTTTTCTCCGCAGCAGAAAACGTAAAAATACACTACATCGAAGAAGGCGATAATGAATACAGCTTAAGCAGTTCCAGCGTTCGCTGTATCTTCCAAGATTCATATAACAATATATGGACCGGCCTGTGGGGAGGAGGAATAAACTTCATCAACAGCAACACGACCTTGTTCAATGCTTATCGCTATTCGCCTAACCAAACCGGAAGTAACCTCAACTCAAGAACAGCAAGCGCTGTGTGTACAGATACACAAAACAGACTATGGGTCGGAACCGACGGAGGAGGCATCAACGTACTTGAAAACGGTAAAAGAATCAAAACCTTCACAGAAAAAGACGGACAGATCAGTGGAAACTCAGTGCAAACCGCATTTCGTGATACAAAGGGAAACTTATGGTTCGGCATCTTTCAGGGAGGAATCATGTTCTACGATCAGCATAAAAGAAAATTTCGCCAACTCTTGCCTAACGAACTTGAGAAAGCTGATGTCCGGACAATATTTGAGGACCCTGACGGACTGATGTGGATTGGAACAAGCAACGGAATATACCAGATGACAAGTGATACAAAAAAAATCATCAAACACATAGATGTCCCTAACAACCTCGTACGCACGATTTTGAAAGATACAGTTGGAAGGGTCTGGGTTGGAACATTTGGCGGAGGATTATTCCTATATTCTGCCAATATGGAACATCTTAAGACATTCGACACTTTTGCATCCTTTCCGTCCAACACAATAAATCACATTTATGAAGACTGCAAACAGAATATCTGGGTTGCTACAGGGGACGGACTTATACAATTCCCTCCAAATGAGGATTTGAAATACAATGTATACAAGCGTGAAAAAGGTTTGGTAAATACACACATACGGGCTATAATAGAAGATAATTCAGGAAATATATGGTTGAGCACAAACAAAGGAATTTCCTGCCTTCTGTCCGGATATAGCAAAATCTGCAACTATAACAATAAAGATAATATCCCATTGGCCAGTTTCACCAGTGGAAGCGTATGCAAAGACACAAACGGTGAATTGTATTTCGGTTCTATCGGCGGATTGTGTTATTTCAGTCCGGAATTTGTCCTCAGAAAAAGGACTTCTCCACAAGCCATAATTACAAGAATCAATGTAATGACTCCTCTTTCTCTTCATAATGAAAAAGAACAAAACTTTCAACTGAATGGACGTGAGAACATCAGACTTGAACACGATCAAAACAACTTCCAAATTTCATTCTGCATACCTAACTACGCTCTCGCCAACCAAACAGAGTATGCCTATATGTTAAAGGGAATGGAAAACTCATGGTACACCATAAGCAACGATAATGGCCTGACATTTCGGAATCTTCCGTATGGGACTTACGAATTTCTGGTCAAAGCGCGTATCCGCAACCAAAAATGGCCTGAAAAAAGCACCTCACTGCTAATAACTATCGCTCCCCCATTATGGCTGTCCTGGTGGGCAAAATTAGGCTATATTATCTTTATCTTAGGCATCCTGTCTGTTTTCTTACATATATATAAACGGCGCATCAATCTGGAATACCTGTATGAGTCCGAAAAATGGAGTCATGAACAAGAGCAAAAGCTTAATGATGAACGCTTGCGATTCTTTACAAACATTACGCACGAACTGCGTACACCCCTGACACTCATCATCGGTCCGCTGGAGGACATGCAGGAAAGCACTACACTCACGGGAAAAGACAAACGGCGCATCTCTGTAATCCATCAAAGCGCTGTCAGGCTGCTCAACCTGGTCAACCAAATATTGGAATTCAGAAAAACTGAAACTCAAAACAAGAAACTGTGTGTATGCAAAAGCAACATCGTTTCTGTCGTCTATGAAACAGGATTGAAATACAAGGAGCTCAACAGAAATCCGCATATTGCCATATCTATCCATACAGAAGAAGAGAATATGGAACTTTTCTTTGATAAAGAGGCCATAACCATTATTTTAGACAATCTGGTTTCAAACGCACTGAAATATACAGAGAAGGGACAAATAAGCATTGGTGCGCAATGGGTAGAAGAACAAAATGTACGCTATCTGGAGCTAAGTATCCGAGATACAGGATATGGCATCAGTCCGGAAGCGCTCTCTCATATTTTTGAAAGATATTACCAGGAAGGCAGTCACCACCAGGCTTCAGGAACAGGTATCGGGCTGGCTCTAGTAAAGAATCTGGTAAACCTGCACGAAGGCACAATCCAGGCTGAAAGCCAACTGAATGTAGGAACGGTTTTCAGGATACGACTTATTGCAGCAAACACCTATCCTAATGCCTTGCACAAGGATGAAGAAGAAACATCCTCTTCCAAGACACCGGATAAAAACGATCCGGAAGAAATGAAACAAAACACGCTTTCGGACAATCAGCATCCTGTTGTTTTAATAGTAGAGGATAATGAAGACATTATGACCTACATCGTTGATTCGTTTACCGACTTATATGAAGTAAAAACCGCAAGAAACGGAAAAGAAGGAATGGAAATCGCACTAGAAAGTATACCAGACCTGATTGTCAGCGATATAATGATGCCGATAATGGACGGAATCACCATGTGCCGGAAATTGAAAAAAGACATACGGACCAGCCATATCCCTATCATTTTACTTACTGCCAAGGACACACTGACAGACAAAGAAGAAGGATATCTGTCGGGGGCTGACTCTTATCTGACCAAGCCCTTCAGCGCAAGCCTCCTTCACAGCAGGATCAATAACCTTTTGACACAGCGCAGACACCTTGCAGAACACTATTCTGAGAAAATCGTTTCAGAAAAGATTACCACCAAGGAACTTGAAGAGAAACATTCGATAATTACGGATTCGCTGAACAAGATAGACAAAGAGTTTCTTGATAAAATGAAACATATCATTATTGAAAACTTATCGGCGACAGAAGCCATTGACATCAACTACCTTGCAAGCACCCTCTGCATGAGTTCCTCCACACTCTACAGAAAAACGAAAGCATTGACAGGAATGTCTACCAACGAGTATATCCGAAAAATCAAGATGCAGCTGGCTGAAAAAATGCTTCTCGAAGGCAAATATAACATATCGGAGATTGCCTTTAAAGTCGGAATAAACAGTACAGTTTATTTCCGCCAATGCTTCAAGGAAGAGTTCGGACTCACTCCATCCGACTATCTAAAGAAAATCAAGGAAGGCTGACATTCCTTTGTTTACTTCCTGACTTCCACAAAGGAAGAAAGAATACAAATCCATCACGCAACAGAAACCTGCCGACATAAGAAGGGCTGCACCAGTATCTCTACTTTGGCGCAGCCCCTTTATTTTATCCGGCAGTGCACATGCGTACAACCTGCCATTTGTCAGCAAACCTTATGCTTTCTTCACCTCGCCTTCTCCTACCTGTGCCGGCATCTTGTTGCCCAACAGCAAATAGGCAACAGGAGCTGCAACAAACAGAGAAGAGAATGTTCCAATGACAACACCCAGAATCATCGCAAACGAGAAGCTGCGAATGCTGTCACCTCCAAGAATGATGATGATGAGAAGCACAATCAACGTACTCTGACCTGTGTTCAACGTACGGGCCAATGTTGTATTCAGCGCATCATTGAACATCTTCGTACGCTCACGTGTCGGATACAGATGGCTGAACTCACGCACACGATCGAAAATAACCACCTTATCATTGATAGAATAACCGATGATTGTCAGCACGGCACCGATAAATGTCTGGTCAACATCCAACGAGAATGGCATGATACCATAGAACAATGAATAAGCACCGATAACCAATACAGCATCAACAGCCAATGCTACCGTAGCACCGATACTGTAGGCGATATTGTTGAACCGAATCAAAATATACAGACCGATCGCAATCAGCGCAAACACAACCGCCCACACAGCAGAAGTTTTCATGTCATCTGCGACACTCGGACCAACTTTCTGAGAACTGATGATTGAACATCCGTCCTGCGTATCACGGTCTACAAAGTGTTCGAGAGTAACGCCTTCAGGAACCAGATTGCCTTCCTTCAGGGATGTATACAGCAGACTCTCGATCTCAGAATCGACTTTCGGATCATTTTCTTCAATACGATAGTTGGTCATCACGCGGATTCTTTTTCCGTCTGTTCCCAAAGCGATGGCCTGCACATTTGCGTCACCTACCTTCGCGTCAAGCAGATCGCGGACTGTTTCCGGCTGAACCACTCTGTCGAACTGAACCACAAAGTTACGTCCTCCGGTAAAGTCGATACTTTGCGACAAGCCACGAGTAAAGAACGAAACAATGCAGATCAACAGCAAAACGCCCCATATCGTGAACGAACGTTTGATAATGCCCATGAAATTATAATGTACGTTCTGGAACAGATTCTTTGACACTCCCGTAGAGAATGTAAGATGCTGCCATTTGTCTTTCTTCATGTAGTGTTCGTAAACCAGACGAGTCATGAAAACGGCTGTAAAGAACGAACAGAGAATACCGATAATCAATGTCGTAGCAAATCCGCGGATTGGTCCTGTACCGAAATAGAACAAGATAACACCCGTGATGATTGATGTCAGGTTAGAGTCGAAGATTGCAGAGAATGCACCCGAATAACCGGCAGAAACTGCATCTTTCATTGTTTTCCCAAGCCGCAGCTCTTCTTTTGTACGCTCGTAAATCAACACGTTCGCATCGACAGCCATAGCCAGAGAAAGCACCATACCGGCGATCCCCGACAATGTCAGCGCCGCCTGGAATGAAGTCAGAATACCAAGCGTGAAGAAGAAGTTGAAGATCAAGGCACCGTTGGCCACCATACCCGGAATGAAACCGTACATCACGCAAAGATAAACCATCAGCGCGATCAAAGCCACGATAAACGAAACAAGGCCCTGATTAATGGACTGCTGTCCCAACGACGGACCTACGATATCCTCCTGCACGATACGCGCAGGAGCCGGCATTTTACCAGACTTCAGCACATTCGCCAAGTCCTTGGTCACTTCCGGAGTAAAGTTACCTGTGATTTCAGAATTTCCTCCGGTAATTTCATTTCTTACATTCGGCGCACTGTATACATAACCGTCGAGCACGATAGCGATTTCCTTGCCGATGTTCTTTTTAGTCAGCGCGGCCCAACGGCGGGATCCGTCGTTGTTCATCGACATCGTTACACACGGCTTGTTAAACTGGTCGTAAGAATCTCTAGCGTCAGTAATCACATCTCCTTCCAGCGGAGCGCGTCCGTTACGTTCTGTAGAGCGGATAGCATAAAGTTCAAAGATGCGTCCGGTCTTATCCATGTCGGAAGCCTTGACTCCCCACATCAGTTTCAGGTCGCGGGGCATGATTTCTTTAACGCCCGGCATATTCAGAATTGCATTTACAGCAGCTGTATCCTTATAGTCTGCATATCCCACGATAGATCCCATTCCGCTTTGGTTGGGCTGGAACACAGACAGCAAGGGATGATCTTTCTTGTACTGTTCTACATTTGCTGCAGAGTTGTCTACCGTTTCACCTTTCAACACAGCAGCAAGACTGTCCTTGGAAGAGATGGCAGCCGAAGCCTTTTCCTTTTCAACCGCAGCCGAATCCACCTTTACAGAGTCGGTTGTTGAACCCAGCAGCAAACGCGCGCGTTCGTCAGCCGAAACGAGAACAGGCACAATGTCTTTCGCTTCATAAGTTTCCCAGAACTCAAGATTTGCCGATCCCTGCAACAGATTTCTGACACGTTCAGGCTCCTTGATGCCCGGAAGTTCAACCATGATACGGCCCATTGTTCCTTCCAGTGCCTGGATATTAGGCTGAACAACGCCGAAACGGTCGATACGGGTACGCAACACATTGTATGAGTTGTCGATAGCGGCCTGTACTTCCTGACGCAATACGCGTTCTACCTCAGCGTCTGTACTGCGGGTGTTGACCTTGTCCTTCAACTGTTGTGTCGCAAAAAGTTCGGCCAACGTTCCGTCAGGAGCCTGTTTCTTGTACTCTCTCACAAATAAAGTGATGAAATCCTCCTGGCTTGTCACCTGCTGTTTGGCAGCTTCTTCAACAGCCTTATTGAAGGCTGCATCCGGTTTGTTGTCAGCCAATGCCTTTACAACATCAGGCACAGACACCTCCAGAATCACGTTCATACCACCTTTCAGGTCCAATCCCAACCCGATTTCCATTTCACGGCATTGTTTCAGCGTATAGACACCGAGCCATACCTTCTGGTTCTGCATGGAATCCAGATAATGGGCAGCACCTCTGGGATCCTTTTCCGCCTTGTTCATCTGATAGCGAGTGACAAACGAGAACGAAAGGTAGAAGATGCAGGCAAGTGTCAGTAATACCGCAAAAACCTTTACAAATCCTTTGTTTTGCATGTTACTTTAGTTTATTATATTAATTTTTAATTTGATACGTTTATTCAAGGTTGCAAATATAGTTTTTTTTCATCAGATAAGCCGAAACGATTGCAAATATTTAAACTTTTGATTACAAAAAGCTTGATTATGCAATCAAACCGTTTACTTCAATCCGCGGGATTCCAGCAACGGCTCAAGGCTCGGCTCAGCGCCGCGGAAAGCCACATACATCTTCATCGGATCGTCAGATCCTCCTTTCTCAAGGATATTCTTGCGGAAGGAAGCGGCCGTTTCCTGATCAAACAGCCCATGCTCCTTAAAGGCTTCAAAAGCATCCGTATCCAGGCGTTCCGCCCACAGATAACTGTAGTATCCGGCATCGTAACCGCCCATGATATGATTGAAATATGTAGCACGGTAACGCGGCGCGATTTGAGGAATCAGACCGATTTTATCCATCAGCTGTTTTTCAAAGCCCATGACATCCAGACTGTCCGTAGAGGTCAGGCAATGCAGTTCCATGTCCAGAATGGCCGCAGCCAGCAGTTCTGTAGTCATGAAACCCTGATTGAGATGCGACTGGTTTTCAATTTTCTTTATAAGATCGTCAGGAAGAGCTTCGCGTGTTTTATAATGCTTCGCATAGACCTTAAGCACCTCAGGAGCCATAGCCCAGTGTTCCATAATCTGGGAAGGAAGTTCCACAAAGTCCTGTGCAACGGCAGTTCCCGAAACGCCCTTATATTGGCAATTTGTCAGGAATCCGTGAAGCGCATGCCCGAATTCGTGAAACATGGTCCGAGCCTCATCCAATGTAAGCAAGGAAGGAAGATCGCCTGCGGGTTTGGTAAAACTTGCCACATTGTAGATAAGCGGGCGCACATCAGCCGAAGCCTCACGGAAATTGCTCATCCATGCACCGCTCCGTTTGTTGGAACGGGGCATATAATCGCTGTAGAATATCCCCAGCAAAGACCCGTCACCGTCATTCACAATATACGTCTTTACATCCGGATTATACACAGAAATGCTGTCCGTCGGAGTCAATGTCACGCCATAAAGCTTGTTCACCACATAGCAAAGTCCATTATGCACATCTTCCTGGCTGAAATAAGGCTTGATTTCATCCTCATTCAGATCATATTTCTCTTTGCGAAGCTTCTCTGCATAATACCACCAGTCCCATGCCTCCAGCTTTTCGCCTTTTCCCTCACGGTCCATGATTGTCTGCAGCTGTGCAGCCTCCGACTTGGCTTTCCCGATAGCATATCCCCACAGCTTATACAGAAGGTCAAGTGCATTTTCAGGAGTCTTCGCCATGTTTTCCGCCAACTGATATTCAGCATAATTGCTGTATCCCATCAGCCTGGCCTTTTCCAGACGAAGCGTCAGAATCCGTTTCAGGAGTTCTTTGTTGTCATTTGCGTCACCGTGGTTTCCCAAATTGATATAAGCCTGATAAATATCCTTGCGCAGCTCTCTGTTTTTTGCATACTGCAACAACGGCAGACGACTGGATTCTTGCAGGGTGAACACCCATTTGCCTTCTTTTCCGTGGGCTTTTGCCTCCTGGGATGCCCCTTCAACCACCGTTTCAGGAAGCCCTTCCAGATCCTTCTTATCGTCAACCACCAACAAATATGCGTTGTTGTCGGCAAGCACATGATTGCCGAACTCGATGGTAAGCGTAGCAAGCTCTTTGTTGATTTCGCGCAAACGGGCCTGTTTGGCTGAATCCAGTGCAGCCCCTGCACGTACAAACCCCTTGTAATATTTATCCAAAAGATAATGCTGTTCGGTTGTCAGCTGGATTTTCCCTTCAGCTTCTTTATCATGCACAGCCGCAACGCGCTTATACAAATCCAGATTCAAATAAATATTGTCGCTGTGTTCTGAAAGCATTGAAGCGAATTTCGTTTCCAGCTCCATCAGCTGATCATTGGTATCAGCTTCTGTCAAGGCAAAAAACACACCGCTGACACGATCAAGAATCTCCCCACTCTTGTCAAGCGCGACAATTGTATTCTCAAAAGTTGGTTCATCCGCATTTTCCACAATCGTCCTAATCTCTTCATTCTGTTGGTCAATGCCGGCCAGGAAGGCCGGTTCATAATGTTCCACCTTGATGCGGCTGAAATCAGGAGTGCCATAAGGAGTCTGAAATTCCGCCAGGAACGGATTCTCGCTCTCGTTCGTCTTCTGTCCGCACGCACATACCAAACACGTCATAGCTGCAGCAATTACAAGTTGTTTCATTATCAATACTCAATTTTATTAAGGTTATAATTTCTCTACCACACACCACAAAGGATAATGATCTGATGCAGATATCGAATTGTCAACATCTGCTTCCAGCACCCTGAATCCCTCGCCCACCATCAGATGATCGATCCGGAAATAAAGAAAATTCCGGTTATATGAAAAGCCGGGTCCCCTTCCGGCCTCTATATACGCATCATGCAGGCCTCGTCCGATGATCCGGTGGGCATACGACAAGGGAGAATCATTAAAGTCGCCGCATACAAGCATATACCGGCACTTGTTCCCAGCAATAGCCTGGGCAACGGAATCCGCCTGAGGAGCGCGGAGCGCCGCAGCTTCAGCCAGCTTCCCCAACAAATATTTGCCTCCGCTCTTCACATTCTTTTCGCCCGGAGATTTCAGAATTTCTTCATAAACCTGTTTGTCATGAGCATCCAGCTTGTTCGACTCCAGATGATTGCAAACCACTGCCATCGTATCTTTATCCAGTTTCAAACGCAGCAAGAAGCTGCCGTTGCTCACGCTTTTGTAGCCGATACGTTCGACCGAAAGAATCGGATACCGTGAAAGACACGCCATCCCGTTCCATCCGGCGACTGCAAAAGTTTCAACATAAGGATAGAACGAAAGAGCTTTCCGGATTTTCTCGTCATGAACCGGATACTCCTGCAAACAAACCACATCGGCATCCGACTTGCGGATATACTCGACAATCGGATTTACAGAATCCCCCTTTTCTACAGGCATTCCCATCACATTGTATGTCAGGAATTTCAATGTTTCCTTTCCTTCTGCTTCTTCCTTGTGCCCCCATGGAGCATAAGATCTGATGCTTCCCCATCCCGCCAACAGGAACAAGAATGGAACCAGACTAAATTTCCACTGCACAAAGAGCCAGAACAGCAGGAACAAAGCGTTCAGAAAGAGAAAGAAAGGAAAAAACAGTCCCGCACATGACAACACAGGATGTGCTACAGGAGATAAATACTGGCTATAAGAACAAAACAGAAAGCCAGCCCCTGCCAGCAAATTGGCAAGCAACGCCAGGCCCTGCAATGTATGACCGATTATATTCATTTCACTACCTCACTTCATTTCTTGCTGGCATCAAACAGCTTCCTCTTCTCTTCTTCAGACAGACTGCCATATCCAGACTTGCGGAGCTTGTCGAGAATGCGGTCCACCTCAGCCTCCCTTTCCTTTTTCATCGCATTATAATCGTAATCTTTCTGCTTGTCGCCATAATGCACTTCCATTTTAGGCTTCTTCACCCGGCGCGGCCCGGACAGACCGGAAAACCAGTCCAAAATGCCGTTTATCCATTTGGTCGCATCGTGTCCCTTCGACAATCCCGCTGCAAACCACCAGCCGGACAAGGCTCCTCCCAAATGCGCGATATGTCCTCCTGCGTTGGAAGATGTCATGAACAGCAGATCCAGAACGACCATAAAAATCGCTACATATTTCAGACGCACCGTACCGAAAAACATCAACTGCACCGGATAGTTCGGCTCACGAACACCCGCCGCCACCACAATGGCCAAAACCGAAGCGGAAGCACCCAACAAATAGGAAAAATATACCTTATCCTCAAAATAGGGAAAGACATTATACGAAAGGATATAAAGCAGACCACCGCAAATTCCACCCAGCACATACAGGCCGCGCAGATGCTTCGACGAAAAGAAGTTCAGAAACAGCCGTCCGAACCAGTACAGCCAAAGCATATTGAAAAGAATATGAAACACATCGGCATGCATAAACATGTAAGTGAAGAGCGACCATGGCTGACGGATAAAAGTTTCGGGCCATGCAGGCAGTTCAAGCCATTTTATCCATGAAACGAGCGAAAGATTGAACAGCGTGGCTATCACGTTAAATACAGCCACCACGATAAACACAGCCACATTCACATACAGAAGCTGTGTGACAATATCGCCCTGTACGAATTTTCTCCGCAAATCAGTAATAAATCTTCCCTCCGCCATTTTTCTTTCTCCAATATAAAATCAGTATCAGACCAAAAAGCATGCCGCCAAGATGGGCGAAATGAGCCACTCCGTCACTGCCGCCCAGCCCCAAAAACAGTTCAAGCACAGCATAACCGATTACAAAATATTTCGCCTTAATCGGCATCGGAATAGGAAAGACAAACATCTGACTGTTCGGGAAAAGCATTCCGAATGCCAGCAGGATACCGTAAACAGCGCCGGATGCTCCCACCGTTGTCAGTTCATTCAAAAAGCCTTCCATGGAGATGATGCCGACGCCCGTGTCAACTGAAGCAAAGTTTGACCATACAAACACATACTCCATACCCCACACCAGTTCCTGAACCAGTCCGGCACCTATTCCGCACACGATATAATAAGTAAGAAAACGCTTTGGTCCCCACACCTGCTCCAACACACGGCCAAACATCCACAAGGCAAACATGTTGAAAAAAATATGCGAAAAATTGGCGTGCATAAACATATAGGAAACCAATTGTCCTATATTGAAATCGGACGCCAGAAAGAAGTGAAGTCCTAACAGATGGTTGATGTCAATTCCATATCTTTCAGCCACAAACATGCCCAAAAAGCAGAGCACATTTATAATCAGCAGATTTTTCGTTACTGTCGGTAAATTGTTCATATATCGTTAAATCATTGATTTTGTTGCAAATGTACTACATTATTCTTTTACGGCAAGGAGTCTGCCGTTTTTTTGGCCATGCTGTCGCGCAGCACGAGCAAACTTTCAGGCCCCATATTGAACAGCAGATCGGCAACGCTCAAATTGGGAAGGAAACCGAACTTACGCTCAAAAACCTGATAATAAGGAGCTGCTACAAAGTCCGGATCCGACTCTTTATAGTTCCTTTTCGGATGAATCAGCTCCCGGAAATCATCTGCATCCGGAATCTCGGCCGCAAAATCGTCAGTCGGAGATAAAACCGGACACAAATCAATCTGTTCACAGACCCAGCGGCAGAGTTCCATATTGAAGTCATACAGAAACGCATATTTCTTGACAAAAAAAGCCTGAAACTCGTCGGCATAATAGTCAAAAAACGGACTGTGCCGATAGGCTGCTACAAAGGCATTCCAATGCACATGCCTCCAGTTGCCGTGGTCGGAAATGCGCACATCCTTCATCAGACACTTCAGGGCATCACCCTTTTCTGTGGGTACAGCAAGTGCCAGCGGCCCTTCGGCAGAAGCAATCACACAACGGTTTCGGTAGGTCTGCTTCATGTAATGATCAAAACGCTCAATCCGTACATCGCCGTAGGCAAAAAGTTTTGTATAATATTCAACAGGGCCCAAATAAGCGGAACCCAAAACCACTTTCTGTTTCATTCGCTCATATCCTTGTTCGTGTGCCTCCATCATTCTATTCTCCTCATAAACCGGTTTTCGCGGGATGAGTACCAGATGCGCCAGGCTTTGCCTATCAAATGGTCATCGGGAACGAATCCGAACAGACGCGAATCACACAAGTTCACCGGATCATTCGAGGCCATCCAATAATAATCTTTCGTAAAAGTAAAAGAATCCGTCCGTCTGCCTTCCACATAAAGCACGCCATCCTTCACCTCGGCTGCACGGTGTTCGTGCGCTAGAATGGTATTGCACAGCAGTTTGATGTTCCACGGATAAACCTTCACAGCCCTGCCCTTTCCGGGAACAACATACGGATGCACGTCCCGGCGATTGCCCCGGTTCATCGGGAGCAGGGAAAAACGGTTTTCCAGACGCTGCGAAATCAGGTAATATTCATAATGACTGAAGCTGCGTATGTAGTTGCCGTCTGAGGTATATCCGGCCAGCGTGTTGTCATCCAGCCCCAGCGAAGCAAGCACAGCCTGCATCGTGTCTTCCATCACAGCCGGATAAGCATACAGCGCCTTGCTGTCGGGACTGAGAACTTCTCCCTGGATTTCAGACAGATTCCGGTCAAGCATCAGCGTGTCGCCGGGCAAGCCGATGCAGCGGCTTATGAAAAGCTCGCGGCTTTCTATCCGGCTGTCCGGGTCGTGCGGATGGGGATTGTTGAACAGTACGATATCTCCTTTCGTCACGGGCGAATCCGCAATCCGGTGATAGCCGAACACTGAAGGAAAAGGCATACGCAGCCCATAGCTCCATTTGCTGACCAGTATCCGCTCACCTTCATAAAGGCTGTTCTCCATGCCGGAAGAGGGGATGACACAAGCCGTAACAAGGAACATACGCACCAGCACAACTGCTGCCACAATGCAGCCGACTGCCTTTGCCCACCATTTGCCGGACTTATTGATCCACATAAATCATTTGATGGAATCCACAAAACGGAACAGGCGGTTCCAGCGGATTTTGCCGTCCGTCCAATTGCGGTCGGGATCGAGCGACAGCCAGATAAATACCGGCTTTCCTACGATATGGTCTTCCGGAACGAATCCCCAGAAACGCGAGTCGGCCGAATTGTGACGGTTGTCGCCCATCATCCAGTAATAGTCCATCTTGAATGTATATTTTGAAGTTTCCTGTCCGTTGATATAAATCTTTCCGTCTTTCACTTCGAGCGCATTGCCTTCGTAATTCTTGATGGGACGCTCATAAAGCGGAAGATTGTCGAGCGTCAGATCAATGCTGGCACCTTTTTTCGGAATCCATACCGGCCCGTAGTTGTCTACCGTCCATCCGGTCTGTTTATTGTTCGGATACAAGCCTCCGGCATCGTCATCGGGCACATTCTCAATGGAAACGACCAGATCCTTGCGCCCCAGCAAAGCAGCCTTGGCAGCTTCGGTCAGCGGCATATTATAGGTAGACTCTTCCACAAAAAAAGCGCTCAGGTCTTCTTTGCTGATTCCCAGCTCATGGCAGAAGTCTTCGGGAAGCACCCCTTTCGTATGCACCAGATAACGGTACTGCACATTGTCAGGCTCCTTGTTGGGCTTGCCGTCAAGGTAAACGATGCGGTTCTTTATCTGCAAGGTCTGTCCGGGAAGCCCGACACAGCGCTTTACGTAATTTTCTCTCCGGTCTACCGGACGTGTGATCACTTTGCCAAACATCTGGGGATTCTCGTCGATGTATTTTCTTCCCGCATTGTAGTAGAAGTCAAACACTTCGCGCTGCTGCTCCGGAGAAAGCCGCGACATGTCGACGGGCTGAGCCAACTGCCTGCCCAGCTGATAGCTCATGCGATAGATGTCTTCGGCAGGATTGCCTGTAGCTACAGTATCGCCGGCCGGAAAGTTGAAGACAACGATGTCGTTCAGCTTTACCTGCCCCAAGCCCGATACACGCTTATAGTCCCAATGCGGCCATTCAACATACGACTTGCAGTTGAACACCGGCAACGTATGCTGCGTAAGAGGCATGTGAAGAGGGGTCTGCGGAATGCGCGCCCCATAACTCATCTTGCTGACAAACAGATAATCGCCAACCAGCAGAGATTTCTCCAGAGAAGACGACGGAATGACATAGTTCTGGAAAAAATACAGATTGACAAAATAGACGGCAACCAGGGCAAACACAATCGCGTCAACCCAGCTCATCACGGCCAGCACCGTCTTGTTCTTCGACTTTTTCCACCATGTCCAGGGGATAAGCTTCGTGATATACGCGTCGAAAATAAACGGAATCACCACCAGGCCCAACCAGCTCCGAAGCCAGATCAGAAAAATGACATACAATACCAGAACCGTGGCAAACTTGATCCACTGCCTGCGAGGGGTCTGGCTTATCTTTTCAGCGAAGCATGGCTTTCCGCCGGAAGACAAACATTCTTTCATACGCTTCTTCTATCTGTTAAAATTGAAACAAATCGCTCATTCCCAGAAAACCGCTGTGGGTCGCCGTATATTCGGCAGCCAGCACGGCGCCAAGCGCAAACCCTTTCCGGTTTTTCGCGTCATGGGTTATGACAATCGAGTCTGCCTCCGATTCATAGCGGACGGTGTGAATGCCCGGCACTTCTCCTCTGCGGACTGCGCTTACGGGGAACTCATCGGGAGCACATTCGAGAGTTCCGGTCACGCTGCCGTCAGGAGCTGTCAGCGTACCCATCACCCACTTGTTCTTGCGGTCCAGATTTTCAATGATGCCTTCGGCCAGCGTAATGGCGGTTCCGCTCGGAGCATCAAGCTTATGAACATGATGTGTTTCAACCATAGACACCTCATAATTGGGGAATCTGTTCATGATTTTAGCCAGATACTTGTTGACGGCCGAGAAAATGGCAACGCCCAGACTGAAGTTTGACGACCAGAACAAAGTCTTTCCTTCTTCGGCGCACAAGCGGCGCATTTCCTCGCCATGTTCCGCCATCCAGCCGGTACTTCCGGAAACCACCTTCACGCCTTGCCTGAAAGCTTCCGTGCAATTGCCGTAGGCCACCGAAGGCGCGGTAAACTCAATGGCCACATCAGCCGAACGGAAAGCTTCCGAATCAAAATCCTTACGGTTGTCTATATCAATGATACTTACGATTTCATGACCACGGGAAAGCGCGATTTTTTCGATTTCCTTTCCCATCTTTCCATATCCGATCAATGCAATTTTCATAATACACAAAATATTTTATCCGCAAAGATAGCGTTTTTCGCTATTAATCATTACATTTACCGAACATTTACACCTCGTTAACATGGAACAACTTCTACACTATGTATGGAAACACAAGCTTTTTCCGCTGAAACCGCTGCTTACAGCCGAAGGGGAAAGCATCGAAATCATCGATCCGGGTCAGGCAAACTACAATGCTGGACCGGACTTTTTCAATGCCAAAATCAAAATCGGAGGCGTAGTCTGGGTGGGAAACATCGAAATCCATCAGCAATCGTCCGAATGGGAACGGCACGGACACCATCTTGACAGCAACTACGATTCGGTCATTCTGCATGTAGCCTCAGAAATCGATGCAAGCGTACGCCGGTCAGACGGTGAAACGATTCCGCAACTGGAACTGCACTGCCCCGGATACCTGTCGGACAACTACCGGCAGCTCATCGAGGCCGACCGCTATCCGGCCTGCTACCGGCTGATACCGGCGTTGCCTAAACTCCTCCTGCACAGCTGGCTTTCGAGGCTGCAAACCGAACGCTTCGAGCAGAAGACCGATAAAATCATGCAGCTCCTCGGACGCCACCGGAAAGACTGGGAACATGTATTCTTCATCATCCTGGCGCGCAACTTCGGATTCGGAACAAACAGCGACGCCTTTGAGTTCTGGGCCGAAACCATCCCCCTGCAGGCGGTAAACAAACACCGCGACAGCCTGTTTCAGATAGAAGCCTTCTTCTTCGGACAGGCGGGGCTGCTCCAGGAAGTGCCGGCCGACGAGTACACGGACAGGCTCATGAAGGAATATACCTATCTGAGCCACAAATTCGGACTGAAACCTTCGGCAAACAGCCGCTGGAAGCTGCTGAGGATGCGTCCGGACAATTTTCCGCATGTACGAATCGCCCAACTTGCCTCATTCTACTACCGCTCGCAGGGGCTGTTGTCTGCCCTGATGGAGGCGCAAAGCCTGAAAAGCCTGCGCGACATGCTGCGATGCGGCACATCGGAGTATTGGCTGACGCATTATGTGTTCGGCGAAGCTTCACCGCCGCACCCGAAAACACTGAGCAACCAGACTATCGATCTGCTGGTGATAAACACGGTCATCCCTTTTTTATATGCCTACGGCAAATACAAGACCGACAATATACTGATACAACGGGCCAACGGCTTGCTGGAAGAAATGAGGCCGGAAAACAATTTCATCGTACGCATCTGGAAAGAATGCGGGCTCGAAGCTGCACACGCAGGTGACAGTCAGGCGCTGATCCAGCTGAAAAAGAACTACTGCGACATAAAGAAATGCCTTTATTGCCGGATAGGATATGAATATCTCAAAAAGCCTCAATGCGGCGGGCAGTAGAAAGTCTGCCAGACATCGGAATAAATTCTATGGTCCAGCCCGTGAACCGTACGGTCCACGTATGTGGTCCGTATAGTCCAGCCGCTGGACTGTACGGATCAAATGCTGGACTATAAAACCTGCCGCCAGATCGCCAGTTTCAACCGGACAAGGAAAGCAAACGGATGCATGCCCTCTGCCCAAGGTTTGACGGAAATTTGATGGCCTTTCCCGAATCCGCACAAGGAACCCCGCATTACTTCCGACAAAATCATTACTTTTGTACAAAAACATAGAATTTATGGAGAAATACATTTTTGAACTGAAGATGAAGGTCCGCGATTACGAATGCGACCTGCAAGGCATTGTTAACAACGCAAATTACCAGCATTATATCGAACATACCCGCCATGAATTTCTGTCTTCCACGGGAATCAGCTTCGCCGAACTGCACCGGAAAGGAATAGACCCTGTTGTCGCCCGGCTGAACATGGCATTCAAGACTCCGCTCACCAGCCAGGACGAATTTGTTTCCAAACTGTACATCAAAAAGGAAGGCATCAAATATGTGTTTTACCAGGACATCTTCCGGCTTCCGGACATGAAGGCTGTCGTCAAGTCGAGCGTAGAAACCGTATGCCTCGTCAACGGACGTTTGGGAGAGAGCGAACTGTTGAATCAAACTCTGGCCCCCTACCTGAACGAATGAAAGACGAAGAACGCCTATATACGCTGGCGCTTACCCGCACGCCGGGGCTGGGACTGGCCGGTGCCCACAATCTGCTGAAAACGGCGGGAAGCGCCGCTGAAATCATACTCCACGCCAAAGAACTGGCCGAGGAGATTCCCGGACTTTCGCCGAAGCTTGCCGGGGCTTTGGGAAAGCCAGACATTCTGCGCATCTGTGAAGCGGAATTGCAGTTTGCCGAGAAAAACGGAATCCGCTGCCTGATACCGTCTGACGAAGCATATCCTTCACGCCTGAGAGAATGCGACGATGCGCCTCTGGCTCTGTTTTATAAAGGAAACGCCGACCTGAACAGCCTGCACATCGTCAGCGTTGTCGGCACACGGAATGCAACCGATTACGGGAAAGAGATTTGCAGAACTTTTCTGCACGACCTGAAAGAAATGCTCCCGGACGTGCTGGTGGTAAGCGGACTTGCTTATGGCATCGATATCCATGCTCACCGGGCGGCCCTCAATCACGGCATTCCCACCGTAGGAGTGCTGGCTCACGGGCTTGACCGGATTTACCCGGCCGTCCATAAACATACGGCTGCCGAAATGCTTTCGTGCGGCGGACTGCTCACCGAATTCCCCAGCGGAACAAATCCCGACAAACAGAATTTTGTCAAACGAAACCGCATTGTGGCCGGCATCAGCGATGCAACAATTGTCATCGAATCAGCCGTAAAAGGAGGGTCGCTCATCACGGCAGAAATTGCAGACAGCTATCAGCGCGACTGCTTTGCCTTCCCGGGCAGAATCAACGATGAATACTCCGCAGGGTGCAACGAACTGATCAGACAAAACAAGGCGACGCTCGTGCAAAATGCGGAAGATTTCGTCAAAGCGATGTGCTGGGACGTAGAAAACAAGGTGCCCAGGGCCATCCAGCGCCAGCTTTTCCCGGACTTGTCTGAAGAAGAAGAACGGATTGTAAACCTGCTCAAGAAACAGCCGGAAGGAAAACAGATAAACACGCTGGTGGTGGAATGCAACATCGCTATCAACCGGATGGCAGGCATTCTTTTCGAACTCGAAATGAAAGGGGTTATAAAGGCATTGGCCGGTGGAGTATACCGCCTTCTATAATCTCCCGAAAGCAATATCAAACATTTCTATTTTATGAAAACAGCATACAGCAACATGAAAAAATATATGTATTGCCTCTTTCTTGCGACATTTTCAATCTCTACGCTTTCATGCAAGAACAGTAACAGGCAAAAAATCGGAAACGCAGCACAGCAAAGCCCGCAAACGGAAAAGTCCGTGCAGCAGGAACCGCAGTTCCCTTACCCCAAGATTCCCGAATCGCTGAAAGATCCGGAATCGAGAAAGACGTTTCTTCTTGCGCATTACTGGGATGAATTCAACTTTGCAGATACAGCCCTGGTCAATAACAGCAATGTCACCGAACAAGGGTTTGTCGACCACATCGCCCTGCTTGCCGATACGCAGACGAATCCGGATGAAGCAGAACCCAGCATCGGGAATCTATGCAGGCTCATGTACCCGCATCCGCACGCAAGGCAAGTATTCATGAAACTGTTTGACGATTATCTGTCCGATCCTAACTCGCCGTTCTACAACGAACGACTGTATGCTGCTTACCTGAAACAGATGATCGGGAAGTATAAAACGGATGAAGCCGTAAGAGAAAACTTCAAGTTCAGACTGGATCTGATAAGCAGAAACCAGCCAGGGAAACAGGCTTCCGATTTCACTTACTATCTGCCTTCAGGAAAGACAAGCACGCTCAAGAATACGCAAGTGCACAACAACCGGCTTTTGCTCGTCTTCTATGACCCCGAATGCCCCACCTGCCACCATCTCCTGCAGGAAATGATCAATGACGAGTCATTGAAAAGAGCTGTCAACGCAAACAAACTTTCCATACTGGCTGTCTACACTGAAGAAAACATGGAGGCCTGGCGCAATTCGCTGAAAGACATGCCGGCAAACTGGATTATAGGCACCGACAAGGAAATCATCAGAATGCGCGCACTCTACAATATAAAGTCCATGCCTTCCCTTTACCTGCTGGACGGAAATAAAAATGTGATATTGAAGGACGCTACCTACGAGCAAATACACAGTGAGCTTGGACTGTAAGGCTGAAAATAAAAAAGGGAGAACGCCTTCTCCCTCCCTTGTTAACCTTAAATCTAATACTATGAAAAAAATCACGACACAAATATAAGAATACTATCTAAAAAAAGCAACACCGTCTACCTTTCCCGCCCATGTTTTAGTCTTATTTCACACTTAAGACAGACTGACAAGCGAAACCGGAAAGAAACATACTGTGCCATACACAGCCAGATCCACCACAAAAAACCGTCTTATGGAACAGACAGAAGCTGCTTCCATAAGACGGCAAATTATTTATCAAATAAAAGCTACAGACTAAATCAATCTTTCAATTTGGCCTTGATAAAGTCGCGGTTCAAGCGGGCAATATTGCTGATTGAAACGTTCTTCGGACATTCTGCTTCACACGCACGGGTGTTCGTGCAGTTACCGAATCCCAGTTCATCCATTTTGGCAATCATGGCTTTTGCACGGCGGAGTGCCTCAGGCTTGCCTTGCGGAAGCAGATTCAGCTGGCTCACTTTTGCAGAAACAAACAGCATAGCCGAACCATTCTTGCAGGCTGCTACACAAGCGCCGCAACCGATACAAGTAGCGGCATCCATAGCCTCATCAGCAACGTCCTTCGGAATCAGGATAGCATTCGCATCCTGAGGAGCACCTGTACGCACGCTAATATAACCTCCAGCCTGCATGATCTTGTCATAAGCCGAACGGTCTACCATCAAGTCCTTAATAACCGGGAAACCGGCAGAACGCCACGGTTCTACAGTAATCACATCACCGTCATGGAAACGGCGCATATACAACTGACAAGTCGTTGCACCTGTAGCCGGTCCATGCGGATGTCCGTTGATATACAAAGAGCACATACCGCAGATACCTTCACGGCAGTCATGATCAAATACAACCGGTTCTTTTCCTTCTTCAATCAGCTGCTCATTCAAGATATCCAACATCTCCAGGAATGAGGTATCACCCGGGATATCTTTCATCTGGAATGTATCGAAATGACCTTGTTCCTTCGGTCCGTTCTGACGCCAAATTTTCAGCGTAAATGATATATTTTTATCCATTTTACTTAGATGCTTTTAATTGTTTAACTTCACTGATCAGCTCTTATAGTTACGAGTCTGAACTTTGATTGCTTCGTAAACCAGCGGCTCTTTGTAGAGAACCGGAGCCTTATCGTCTGAGCCTTGATATTCCCAGCAAGACACATAGAAGTAGTGTTCGTCATCACGTTTTGCCTCGCCTTCTTCTGTCTGGTATTCTTCACGGAAGTGGCCGCCACATGATTCGTTACGGTTCAATGCATCATAAGCAATCAGTTCGCCCATTGTGATAAAGTCATTCAGACGGATAGCCTTATCCAGCTCAACGTTCATGCCTTCTTTCTTGCCCGGGATGAACAGATTTGTTTCAAATTCCTTGCGGATTTCTTTCAGTTTGGCCAATGCTGTCTTCAAGCCTGCCTCTGTACGTCCCATGCCGACATATTCCCACATGATGTGTCCGAGTTCCTTGTGGATAGAGTCAACCGAACGCTTGCCCTGAATGCCCATCAGGTGATCGATCTTAGCCTGAACAGCCTTTTCTGCTTCTTCAAATTCCGGGAGGTCCGTAGAGAAGCGAGGAACTGTAATCTGATCTGCCAGATAGTTCTGGATAGTATAAGGCAATACGAAGTATCCGTCAGCCAGTCCCTGCATCAAAGCAGAAGCTCCCAGACGGTTAGCGCCGTGGTCAGAGAAATTACATTCGCCGATAGCAAACAATCCCTTAATGGTTGTCTGCAATTCATAGTCAACCCAGATACCGCCCATTGTGTAGTGGATAGCCGGATAAATCATCATCGGATTATAGTATTTTGCGCCGTTGATTTCATTGGCCAGTTCACCCGGATTTACGTCTGTGATCTCTTCATACATATCAAAGAGGTTGCCGTAACGCTGGCGGACAACATCAAGGCCCAGACGTTCGATACTTTCAGAGAAATCCAGGAAGACAGCAAGACCGGTGTTGTTCACGCCGAAACCATGGTCGCAGCGTTCTTTTGCTGCACGCGAAGCCACGTCACGCGGAACCAGGTTACCGAATGCCGGATAACGGCGTTCCAGGTAATAGTCGCGGTCTTCTTCGGGAATGTCACTTCCTTTCTTGGTGCCAGCCTGCAATGCCTTCGCGTCTTCCAGCTTCTTCGGAACCCAGATACGGCCGTCGTTACGCAAAGATTCAGACATCAAAGTCAGCTTAGACTGCTTGTCGCCGTGTACCGGGATACAAGTCGGATGAATCTGAACGTAAGCCGGGTTTGCGAAGAACGCACCCTTACGATAACAAGCCATTGCTGCAGAGCAGTTACATGCCATCGCGTTGGTAGACAAGAAGTAAGTATTTCCATAACCGCCTGTTGCGATTACAACGGCATGAGCGGCAAAGCGTTCCAGTTTACCTGTTACAAGATTCTTGGCGATGATACCGCGCGCACGGCCGTCGATGATGACAACGTCTTCCATTTCATAACGGGTATACAGCTTTACAGTTCCGGCACCTACCTGGCGGCTCAATGCAGAATATGCGCCCAGCAAGAGCTGCTGGCCAGTCTGACCCTTCGCATAGAATGTACGTGAAACCTGTGCGCCACCGAACGAACGGTTAGCCAGCAAGCCTCCGTATTCACGGGCAAAAGGAACACCCTGTGCAACACACTGGTCGATGATATTGTTTGAAACTTCAGCCAGACGGTAAACGTTAGCTTCACGGGCACGGTAGTCACCGCCTTTCACTGTATCATAGAACAGACGATATACCGAGTCACCGTCGTTCTGATAGTTCTTAGCTGCATTGATACCTCCCTGAGCTGCAATAGAGTGCGCACGACGCGGAGAATCCTGAATGCAGAAATTAAACACGCGGAATCCCATTTCGCCCAAAGAAGCAGCGGCAGAAGCACCTGCCAGACCTGTTCCTACAACAATGATATCCAGACGGCGTTTGTTGGCCGGATTCACCAGTTTCTGATGAGCTTTATAGTTGGTCCATTTTTCAGCTATCGGACCTTCAGGTATTTTAGAATCAAGTATCTTAGTCATAATTGTTTTCTTTTTTAGTTGATAAGGCATTGAACCTGTTTTGTCAACGTATTATAAATTCTTCACGAAAAATACAACTGCTACCAGCATGAATCCCAGCACGATGATAGTAGAATAGATGTTAGAAATGCATTTCCAACGACTGATCCAGGTCGTGTTGTTCCAACCCAAAGTCTGCATTGAGCTCCAGAATCCATGAGTCAGATGGAACCACAAGGCGCACAGCCAAACAATGTACAGCACAAAGAATACAGGATTTGAGAACGTTTCCATAATGTAGCCGTAACCATCTGTTGCGCTCAAACCGCCCATCATGGGATTTCCGATCAGTTCGGCGAACATCATGTTGTACCAGAAGTTGAACAAATGCAATGCCAAGCCCAAAATCACGATAACGCCCAAAGCCAGCATGTTCTGAGATGCCCATTCCACTGTTTTAGGCTTCACGCTAACAGCATAGCGCTCGCTGCCACGAGCCGCACGGTTCAACATTGTCAGCCAGAAGGCATAGATAATGTGAATTACAAACAGAGCAGCTAATGCCAGTGTACCGATAAGGGCATACCAGTTAGTTCCCAAAAATTCACACACCGTGTTATAACCCTCCGCCGAAAATAATGCGACCAGGTTCATCAACATGTGAAATGTAAGAAACAGGACAAGGGCGATACCAGTTACGCTCATCACCACTTTCCTTCCAATAGATGAATTACTTAACCACATAAATGATTGAATTTAAATT
>JABLTQ010043964.1_pt1 | contig 37060 bp, 49 predicted proteins | sample 7160101 | NCBI WGS metagenome assembly JABLTQ01 (sample SAMN14651228, study PRJNA627086) | human gut metagenome | isolation source: feces | host: Homo sapiens
CTTCCTTTACGTTGGGATCGTCGGTGTCCTGCATCATGCGCTCGATCAGATCCTTTGCCTTGCCCTCATCACGGCTGTACCGGCCCATAGAATCCCTCTTGCGCCGATACGAGCTGCCTCTGTTGTAGGCGGTGCGCCCGGAAGACCAGTCGCGGGAATAGCCGTCATCGCGGGAATACCCATCGTCGCGGCTGTAGTCGCCGCTTTCAAACATGGCGATTTTGTCAATGTTCTTGATGGACGATGCCAGCTTGTGGATGGCGTCCAGGTCAGCAGCGCTCAGCTCCCGCTGGCCGGAAAACTCAGACAGCTCCTCACACAGCATCTCCCGGATACCGAAAAGCTCCTTCATGTTCATGTTGCCCCTCCTTTCAGCAGACGCGCTCCACGATCATGTTGCTATTGGCAAAGCTGATCGCCTGAGCGCTGGTGTTCTCCATCGCCACCGTTACGCAGCAGCCCTTCGGCACGTCCACGTTGGCAGCGACATAGATGTTGAAATAGTTCTCCACGGCGGCGGGCGTTACTGTCGCCACGGCGCTGGTCAGCGGCTCACCGTTAATAGCCAGCGCGGCGGAGATTGCACCCACCGTGCCGCCTGTGGGGATGGCAATGTTTCCGCCGAAGGACACGCGGAACCGTGCCTTACACTGGTTTGTCAGGCCGCGCAGGAACACCTGCCCGCTGCCCTCGCGGTGTACGATACAGGACTTGCCTGCAACGGCAGTTTCCGTCAGCGGCACATTCTGTCCGGCAGGAACAGAAACGATGTTGGTATTTACGTATTCAGCCAAAATACTCACTCCTTTCAAAATGCAGACGGCGGAGCTATTGCCCCGCCGCCTTTCAATATCAGCCCGGAGCTGAACAATTTCCGTTTTGGAAATAGATTCCTATGCAGTTGTCAGCAGCCGGAGCAGCCGGAGCAGCCGGTGTAGCTGCCAGCCCACGGGTTGCAGGATGCATATGCCGGGATGGGCGTAGGCCGCAGCTGGGAGATCAGGTAGTTGTTTTGCGCAGCCTGAGACGCGGCCAGACGCAGCTCCTGATTTGCGCTCTCCAGATCGCGCATCTTGGAGTTGGTCAGGAAGTCCAGGATGGCGCGGCTATTGGCGTTCTGGTTCTCCACGATGTCGCGGGTGGCGTTCTGCACGGTGTTCCGCGTGTCACACGCCTGCGTCGCCATGTCATAGCGCACCTGCGCAACGGCGGCTCTGTTCTCGCAGCAGCAGTTTGCCGCCTGCATCTGCATAGCGCTGAGCTGCTGCATCAGCGCCGCCTGCTGGTTGGCGCGGGACAGCTCGGCATTGCCGAAGCCGGTCAACAGCGTGTTGTTCACGGCATAGAAGCCGTCGCACAGCCCGCCGTTGATGAGATCCATCTTGCGCTCGATGTTGGAGAAGTCGGAGGCCAGCACATAGCCGTCCACCACGCCGCCGGAATTGCCAGCGTTGTTGCCCCAGCCGTTGCCGCCCCAGCCGCAGAACGCAAACAGGAACAGGATGATGAGGAACCACGCGCCGTCACCGCCAAAGCCAAAGCCGTTACCGCTGCCATTGGCAGGGGCCACAGGCATGGTCATGGTGGGCATACCCTCGGAAAGAGACATAGTATCACTCCTTTTTATTGATGTAATTTATCTGAATCGCGGCCACGATCAAGAAACAAGTTACGTTTTGTCTTACGTTTCTTCTTACGTTTCGTCTTATGTTTTGCTTATTCCATCAGACTTTGAAATTGCTTCGCCATCTGCTGGAGCTGGTTCAACTGCTGCTGCGTGAGCTTGCCGCTTTGCAATAGCTTTTCCACCTCTGCTTTTGGGTCGCCTTGGAAATTCGCCTTGAACTGCTTGAACTGCTGCACCATCTGCATAAAGCCGTTGCCACCGCCCATTGCACCGAAAAACGGATTATTCATCGCTCTTTTCCTCCTTGCGCTTCTTGCCCTTCATTTCGCTCACAAGCGCCGCCAGCGCGTCGAACTCCTTACGGGTCACATATTCCGCAGTGGGCGCTTTCTGCGTATCAGGAGCGCTTGCAAGCCGTTCCACAAGGTCATACACCTTGAGCGTCGGCTTGCCGCTTGCATCGGCCTGTTTCAGATACACCGTGGGAGCCGTCGAATCCCACAGTGCCACCGCCGCATTGGGCGCGACCATCCAGCTTCTTGCCTCCTGTTCGCCGGATACCCACTGCACGCCGCTCTGCGGCAGAGGATTTTGCGGCATCGGCGGAATGGCCTGCATCTGCTGCTGCCTCAGCTGGGCGAGGTTGTCCTGCATCGGCGGCATATAGGGGTTTCCGTAGTATGGATAGTTCATGCTTCATCCGTCCTTTCCCAGTAATACAAGGGTGTTTCGGCTCCGGAATCCCATGTGTCGTGCCAGTCTCCGTCTATCACGCACACCACATGGGACACCAGCGCCAGCAGATATGTACCACGCGGGTGATCCATTGCAAAATCACTCACGGAATAGCTGTCCGAACAGTCATCCGGGATAATATGCCGTGTAAAGCCCAGCTTCTTGAGATACGCGCCCCACACGGTGTTGGCGCTGGGCATATCCGCAAGTGCCAGCCCCTGCATACAAAGCTGCACATACGTCTCATGCCAGCCCTGCCCCGTGGCGCGGCAGATCGCGCGAACAGGACAGTCTCCCACGTTCTTGCCGGAGGGATTCGGGTTATACCATACGAACATCACGACCACCTCTCTTTACCGCCAGCATACGGCAGATATCGCCGGAGAAAGCGTCAATAAAAGGGCGAAAAAGTGCGTGTCGTTTTTTGTCGAACGATTTTTCTTGCGTTTCCCACTTGTGCGCATTACAATAAAAATACCCTGATTCCTTTCCTGCGTTCCATGTGCAGCAGGGAAGAAAAAAAAGACACACCTACACGGTGTGTCTTTTTTCTGCTCTCAGGCCGTCGGCCATTTTTTTGTATGCGGTACGGCGGCGGCGCTTTACGCCGTCAACCGATACGTTCATACGGAACGCCTGCTCCACGCAGCTTCGTCCCCGCACGTCGCATTCCGCGATACACTGTGCCTCCTCCTGCGGCAAGTCAAAAGATTGGATCCACGCGATAGCTCTCTTGGGTGCCATGCTATGCAGCATAGCCCGTATTTCACGGTGCTCCTGGTTCATCCTGCTTTACGCAGGCTTGCGGATCGCCTTGCGGCGGGATGGTGCCATAGGATGGTTGCCCTATCGCCCGTTGCTCCTTTCCTTGATTTACGGTGCTCGCCACCGGTTTCTCAGTTCTTTCACAGAGTTTACGCCCTGCTCCTGCTTCATAATGGCCTCCACGCCCTGCCGCACGTCCGTCTCCTCATAGCCGTGCGCCAGCATCTCCCTGTAGATCAGACGCGCCGTTTCGGTGTCCCTGTCTTTCTGCGCCCGGTACAGCAGCTCGCACCACGTTTTCCGGTTCCCGGCGCTCTTGTCCATGCGGTAGATGGCCTTTTCCATCTCAAACATCAGCCGCACATTCCCAGTCTCGCTGGCAATACTTCTGGCAATGGCCCAGGTATCCCGGCCCAGGTTCGCCACGCTGACGCCGAAGATCTTGCTGACCACGGTCAAAAACTGCTTGACGTTGTACGCCGCCGTTTTTTTGCCCTGTCCGTTGGCGCTGGAGATCATGGACTTGGTGGCCCTTACGATGTCGTCCACCGCGCCGGCATCCATGCGGTCTACGGTGTAGCCCTGCAAAATGGAGATAATGTCTTTGGCGTAGGGGATACGGCCCACCAGCGTGATATTGCCCTTCACATTGCCCTGCAGCGTGATGTTCTTGACAGCCTCGCCAAAGTCCTTCTCCTCCCCTGTAATGCCGGTAAAGGCTTCCAGAACGCGCTCCCAGTATTTCTTGTCCTTGTCGTCGTCCCGCAGGCCGTCCACGATGGACTGTGCCAGTGCGTTCACCACGTCCGTCACCAGCAGGGCGCCCACGGCCCGCTTCAGCTGCTTCAGCGCCTTGCTGCGCTTCTGCGGGTTTGTTTCATACACCCATGCGTCGTAGGATCGCATCAGGATATTCAGGCTTTTCAGCGGCTCACCCATAAAGGACGTGGCCTGCCGCGTCAGCGCGTCGCTGTCCCGCATGATCTGCGTCCGCTGCATGATGCCGTCCACCACCTGCGTCTGGTCGATCACATCCGTGAACACCTCCGCCACCTGCTGATAGTAGGCATCGCTGCCAACCTCCAGACTTGTGTCCGCCGCCACCTGCCATTCGCAGGCGTTCCAGATCTTGCCCCACGTCATCGCATCGGCTTTCCTGGCCAGTGACATACTCTTGTCGCTCAGCCACTCCATAAAGCTGCCGTCCGTGCCGTATACCTCCCGTGCGATGGTGTACCGGCTGCCCTGGTCAAAGCCGGACGTGTCCTTAATGCCCGCAATGGGCGCCCACTTCCGGGCCTTGTCCCATCCGTTGCCTTTGGTCACGCCGTTGCCCAGTCCCTTCACCATGTTTTCCGGTTCCAGCACCACTGCCGCCCGGAAGTACGCCGTGGGCTGCTGGATGACCACGCGCAGGTTCGCGCCAACCGCTGCGCCTTTCGTATTGCCCACGATGCGTTCCACGGTCCTTGTGGTAGAGCTGGCGCTTTTTACCATGCCGTTCTGCACATCCCGCATCAGGTTCCGCCAATAGCTCTGGGCCGCGTCGCCGTACACGCCGGACAGGACCTGCCGCACATTCTTCCCGGTCAGGTTGCCCATGCTGTCCCTGTACCGGTAGTTGTACAGACGGTTGATGTCCTCCATTGGAGCCAACAGTGTGGCATACTTGATCATATCGCTGGCGTTCTGCGCAAACACGTCATACGCGCCGCCGATGTCCAGCGCATTGCTGGCGTTGGGGGTCAGCGCCTTTGCACTGCCCATGTTCTTGATCGACCGTGCGTTGTCCGCGTCCTTCTCCACGCTGGAGGCCACCGCATCCTTTGCAGCCTTGATGGGCCAGTAATTCTCCTCCTTGAACTTACGGTAGCCGTAGACCTGCATACTGGCCTCGTTGCCCCACTCCGCCAGTTTTGTGCTTGCCAGTTTTTGCAGACCGTTTGCCACTTTGATCTGCTCAGGCGTCAGCACGGAGGTGATGGCCTTGATGTCCTCCTCCGTCAGCAGAATGTTGTCGTTCCCGCGCGGGATCGCCTTCAACTTACCGTTCCGCTGGATCTCCGGCTGCACAATGCCGCCCACCGTCAGATGGTGCATAGCCTGTTCACCGCGCCGCGCCAGATTGTACAGGTTCATGATCTGGTCGGTGGTCAGCGTCAGCTCCACGCCCCGGCTTGTGGTGAACGTGTGCCGTTCAAAGCGGTTTTTGTACACGTCCGCATCCAGGAACTTTTTAGCCGCCTCCCGCAGATCCGTCAGCATCACGTGCTCCCGGTCCTGCGCGTTCCGCAGCGTCCGGTATACCTGCATGCCGCCGTCGCCGTAGGCGGAGAAGAACGTATACGGGTCCGCCATATCCAGCGAGATCTTCCGGTTCCGCCGCTTCCGGCTCATGCTGCCCATCATAAGGCTGTCCGCCCACTCGCTGGTCCGTGCGTACTTCTGGTTCGCCAGCGTCTGGTCGTAGCTGGTCAGCGTGGCCTCGATGGCCCGCACCGCGTTCCATACGGTCTCCAGCTCCGTCACGTTCATGTCGGCGATACGCTTTCCGCCCAGCGCCGCCAGACTGTCCAGCAGACCGCCGCTGTCCAGCAGATCGGGGTCCACCACCATGTTCCCCTCACGGGCAATGATGTCCTCGTATGCCTTTTTCAGCTTTACGGCCTCCTGCGTCCGTCGGGTTGGGTCGCCGCCGGCGTTTTTCCGCAGCCGTCCGTTCTCGTCGTAGCTGTATGCGCTTTCCAGATTGATATTTTGCAGCAGGCTTGCCACCGCTACACGCAGCCGCTCCGGAATGTGCTGCTTGTCCGTGGGATTCACCAGCTTGCGGGAGATCGCGCCGGTGTGCCGTGCAATCCGCGCCCGCATCGCCGTTGCTTTCCGTTTTTCGCTGCCCTTCTTGGTCTTCTCGTTGTACTTCTTCCGCAGCGCGTTTACGTCGTCCCGGCGCTTCTGCCGCTCGCGGGACAGCATCTCACGCACACGACCGACGGCCTCCTGCTTCTCCAGCGCACGCCTGTCTGCATACGTTTTCTTCTGCCGCACCTGATCGGAGATCATGCCGTCGATCAGCTGATTGGCGATCTCCTGCACCGCCGCATCCCTGTATCCCTCAAAGGGATTGTGGTAAACGCTGTCAAGGCCATCCAGCACATCCCCGATTTGCAGTAGCTTGTCCGCCTCCGTATGCACGTCGCTTGGGAAATAGCCCTCGCCGAACATCTCCGTCAGCTCGCCATACACGGTATCCACAGACGTGCCATTGGACTTGTTCAGTTTCAGCGTTCCCATGTGGCTCTTTCGAAAATCGCCGTAGTTTGCCATGTCCCCGCCGAACTGGATGGTCTGCCGCTTCAAATAGTCCCGAATTTCCAGCAGCTCCGCGCCGTACTCCGTCAGCTCAGAGGTGTTGTCCACAATGGCCTTTGCCACGGCCTTGGCGTGGGGCATCAGATCCTCCATCGTCACGTCCCGCTTCATCACAGCCTTGGCAAGCGCGTCCATCTCGCTTTGCACGTCCGCGTATTTCACATCGCTGCCGTACTCGCGGATGAGATTCTGCCCCAGCTTTTTCACGTCCCGCAGCACCACGGACGGTTCCTTGCTGATGCGCATCTCGCCTTTCAGCTCCTGTACCCGCTGCTTCAGCGCCTCGTTCTGCTTGGCCAGCGCGTTTCGCTCCTTCTTGAGATCCCGCGCCTCGCGCTCCACCCCCGCCGTTGCTTTCAGAGAAAACCTCGCATTTTCCACGCTGTTGACGGCATCCAGTCGGGCTTTTTCATCGCCGCTTGCGTATTCGATCATCCTAACACCGGCGTTTTCCAACGCTGCCTTTACCTCTGCGCTGGCGTCGTTAGGGATGACCGCCGCCAACACCTCATCAAATCCAACGGCTCTCTGTGGCTTCGCCTCAAAATACCCCGTCGGCATATTGGAAATATCCTGTGCCAACCGCAGCACTTTTTCCGCTGTGTCCGGTTTAATTTGCAGCGTGGGGTAAGTACGAAGTTCTTTGTCAATAGCCGCCACAGTCCGTTTTGTACGCAGCGTCTCTACAATAGCCGACGCCGCATCGTCTGATGCGATAAACTCATTCCTTGCTGCAGGATCCTTAATCTCGTTGGTCAACTCCGCAAGGCGTTCAGAATACTTCTGCCGGATAGCACTGTATTCTTCTTCGGTCATTTTCTGCAAACGCCCGGAATCTCTTTTGATGTCAGCAATAGAGCCGTAATCCTTTGACGCAACACCCCAAATTGCCTGGCCGCCAAAGAATGTGTTGGCACCCTTCTGATCGCCTTGCTTCATCGCTTTAACAATGTTTTCCAGCGTGATCTCATAGTGCGTTGCCGAAAAACTCCTGCGATTGCCGGAGGATGTATAGTAATCCTTTCCGTTGTAAATTCCCTCGTTTTTTACAACACCGTCAAACAGATCATTCAGCCATTGCTCATACTCCTTCTGGTTTACCTTGTCGCGGATAGCTTTGTTGGTGGCATCCCTGTCCACTTCCTCCGTCACAGTCTCCGTGTTACCGACCAGATATTTCCGCGTATCCAACATATACCGCGTCTTTGCCGCAACGGTTTCTGCATTTACCACATCAGCCGCATCCTTTGCAGGAAGCCCCAGCTTTTCGTAGTATTTTTGCAGCGCGGCATTCAGCGTTTCGCCGTGTTCCTTAAACCACAGTTTTCTTGCCGCAATAGGCGTCTCGCCGCCCTTTGCGCGGAAATCATTTACAACGCCGTCTCCCAACTCACGGATCAAGAACGATGCCATTTCCTGCTGGTTGTCGTCCATGCGTGTGACTTCGCGCTTTATTACATTCTCCACGGCACCGCGCCCAGTGTCTTCAAGGTAAATGTTCATCACGCGCGGATCATCGCGCATAGCCCCGACAATTTTATCTACGCCGCCCTTCCGGTTCAGCTCATCCTCCAGCGTGTTTGCCGCGGAATATAAGGGGTCTGCAAAGCTCCTGCCTTTCGCCCGCTCCATGCGGTAAAACAGGTCGTGGATTTTCTTGGCGGATTTCTCATTTACCTCGTACTCAATTTGCGGGGCAGTTGGTGTCCATGCGTCGTAACCGTATACCTTGTTGCTGCGGAACAGCTGCGGGTCAATGGTATCCTTGCTGAACACAAACGAAATATCGCCGTACTCGCCGTGACCTTCGTCTGCCTTTACGATAGCAATACTCGGCATAGGCAGTCCACCCAGTTTTGCGGCGTCCAGCAGATTTTTCTCCGTCAGGTTATGCAGCGCCAGCAGGTTTTTTGTCTCCTCCACAGGCGCTTTCAATGAAAACTGCGGCTTGACATTCTCGCCATCGGTGAGTATACTGGTACCAGAAGCATTCCCCCGCTGAGCGCCGGAGTTTCCGGAAGAGCCGTTAATTTGGGGAGTGCTTCTTTCTTGCATTTCCCCGATATTGTAGACAATGCTCCCATCCTTACCCAGCGCAACGGAAATGCGCGTTCGATAATACTTTCCGTCAAAATCCATGAAATATGCCGTTCGATAGTTCCAGCCGTCTTTTGCCATGTCACCGTGACGCCCGCCAAAGTCAAGGACAGTCTTTCCTCCGCGCTCAGAAACCTTAATGAGTTCGTCGATGTGCGCAGCCGCATTTGCTTTACGTTCAAATGCTTTTTCATCCAGCGTTCGACCATTGTTGTCGTAAATGCTACTCAGCTTCCCGGCAGATTTACTTGTCAGGAGGAGAACATCGCCGTCCTCGGCAATCAGGCGAACATCCTCGTGATTGCGGATTTTGCCGTTGATATAGCTTTCCAGCTGTTCACTCCACGCCTTGGGATCGTTGCCAAATAACACTTGTCTGTCCGCCTGAACGTATTTCATGCCATTGGGGAACTGCTTGATCTGATACTTTGCACCGTCGCCCTCACCGGCGGCGGTTTTTGCTTTCTCCGCCTGCCGCTCCGCCGCGTCAAAGGCCACCTGCCATTGCTTGGCAATGTTTTCCAGCTCGGCAAAGTCCTTGCCGTATGCCTCCTGCGCCGCCATGTCGCGGTATTTGCCGGTGAACGCAGTTTTGACCTTGGCAAGAAACTCCTTCAGGCTGTCCAGCAGCTTCTGCGCCGCCGTCCGGTTTTCCTTGGAGAACTTGGCAAACAGGTCTGCGTCGTCCAGCATATCACCGGCGAAGTCCGCCGCAAGTTCGTCCATCACCTCGTCACGCGTCAGCGTCACGCCCTCCTGCTCCGCCGTCTCCATGTACCGCTCCACGATCTCCGCCTCTGTGTCCGCGCCGTTTTCGCGCATCTTGTACTCCACCGCCGACTGCCGGAACTTCCGGTATTCAGCGGGGGACAAGTCCTGCATCCGGTGGGTGATCTCATGTGCGGTCACGTTCAAAAGCGGCTTGCCGCTGTCAGCGGCGATCTGGATGAGATTCTGCTCCTTGATGTACTGGCCGTTGGCTCTGCCGCCCAGCACCTGATCCACGATCTCGATCCGGACGCCCAGCTTCTTGCCCCATGTGTTCAGCGTGGCGGCGGTGTCCTTCTTTGCTGCGATCAGATACCGACTGTACTCGTTGTCCGCCAGACCGGCACCCGCCGTGGTTGTCACAGATGCCACCTCCGCGTTCTCCCGTGCCACTTGCGCCCGTGCGTCCTCCAGCCCAGCATTGTACGCCGCGTACCGCTGCTCCGGCGTCAGCATCGCCGCGTACTTGCCCTTGGCCTTGTCCGCTTCGATGCCGTTCAGTCCCGCGTTGTACACGCTGGAAAATCCTGCATACAGGGAAGGTGCGTCCTCTGCCGTCCGGCTCATTTCCTGATACGCCTTTTGCCCGTTTTCCAAAAAGCCGCCTACGCGCTTCTCTGCGCGTTTCTGCACAGCAGGGGAGGGAGGTGTAACCCTCTGCGTTTCCTGCGTCACCTCGCGGCTTGCAAGCCCCGCAATGTCCCGTTTTACCTGACTGATCGGCTTGTCCGTGTCCAGTTTCACGCCGGTGCGCTGCTCCAGCACCTCCACCGCCACCGGGTCACGGGCGATAGCCGCCGCCTGATTGCCGGTGATGGTCTCGCCCCGCGTCACAGCCTCCACCGCCTCCGCAGACTTTGCGTTCATCTCCGGCGCGGTGTTCTGCTGCACATCTCGGTTGTACTGCGCTTTTGCTGCGCCATACGCTACACGGTTGGCAAGGGTATTCACGCCCATTGTGCCGCCGGACAGCAATCCGCCGACGATAGCGCCTCCAGCAAACTCTTCGGCAGCGGTTCCCGGATCAAAAATCGCGTTTTCGTTTACGCCAAAATACGGATTATCGGCATCATATACCGCATTTTGCAGGGACCGGTCGATGATGCCCTGCAGCACCTCCTCCTCGCCTTCGTCCAGCATGGTGTTCACCAGCGTCCGCCACGCCGCCTGGTTTGCCACCTTTCCTGGCAGGTTTTGGATACCGCCGCTGATCTCGATCTCCGCCCCCAGCAGCGCGTTCCCGATGGCGTACAGCGCGGCCCGTTTATCATCTACGCCCTCCGTCTTTGCGTCGTTGTAGCTGTGAGAAAAGATCTGCGCCGCGCTGGAGAGATAGTTGGGGTCCTTGGCCCGTGCAGCCGCCACATTCTTCAGCGTCTGCACCAGCGCGGGGGAACTCTTGGCCGCCGTCTGCGCTGCCAAGGTGCCCGCCTTTGCCGCCGCGCTGGTGCCGCCGGAGGCGAAGGCGATGGCCAGCGAGGGCAGCGCCTCCACCGCAGACGCCAACAGATTCTCCCCCTTCTCCGCATACTGGCCGCCCTTGGCGGTGTTTTCCGCGTACTTCTGCTGCAGCCCCTCCTGTTCGAGGGCAATATTTTCGTCCCATGCGTTGAAAAAACCGCGCTCGTTCATCGGTGCGATATTGCCAAACAGCGCGTTCCAGCCCTTGGCCACCGTGCGCTCTCCAAAGGCCAGCGGCGTGGTCACATCTCGTGCGATAGCCGAAAGACCCATGCTTCCCGCTTTCAGCAGGCCCTTTCCATAGTTGTACCCCTTGTTGGCCTGCTTGTCCGCACCATAATTCCCCGCGCCAAGGGCGGAAATATTGTAGTCGTTTTGCTTTTTGGAGCTGAAATATTCCTTGTTGGCCTGCATTGAAGCCTTGTCCGTATGCCATGCAACGCCGTCAGAGGAGCCTTTGCTCGTATCAACACCGACATATGTGGCCTTTGGGCCGCGCTTTTCCTGCGCTGCAGAGGGGCCAAGCGTTCCGGTATATGTTACTTTTCGCTTTTTCCCGTTTCGTTCGGTATTCCCAACGTAAGTTACCTTCATACGGCCTCCTAATCAGAAACGTTAAAGCCCATTTTCTTAATATCCTGTTTTTGTTTCGGGCTAAGATCATCCCACACAGATTCTACCAACTGCGCCGCCCCCTCGGCATCCCCGGCATACAGCCGCCCACTTATTGTTCTCTGTATGTCGCTGAAAGAAGCAACGCCGCTGCCTGTCGCCTTTACCTTGTTTCCGGAATTTTCGATGCGCGGCCCGGTCCCTGCGGTAAAATCAAATTGATAATCCGCAGAATTGTTCTTCGTCTGCGCTGACGACCTTGCCGCTGCCTGCGCTGCTGCCTTCTGCGCGTTATAATCAGCCAAGCTGTCCCTGTACCGGTCATATTCGTCGTTGGCCAGATTACGGTACAGGTTGGCGTTGTCCAGCAAATCGCTTCGATCCTGCGAGTACATCTGCCGCGCTACCTCCTCCAGCTGTGCCATGTACTGGTTGTACTGCTGCTGCGCCGCCGTGGTGGCATAGCTGGAGGCAAGGCCGCCGGTGCGGCTGGCCACCTGCCCAAGAACGTCCTGCATGCTCATCCGCCCGTTATTCCCGTACCGGTCAGCCAACGCCTGATACTGACTTCCCTTTGTCCAGTCATCATAGTTCATGCTGATCAGCTGTTTGGCCAACTCATTCAGCGTGTCCATGTACTCGCTGTTGTAGGTGGGCAACTCGTCAATGCTGGCGGGGAGGGTTACCTGCTGATTCGATCCGTAAGATCCGCCGCTGGATGCCCCGCCTCTGCCGATATCCGTCGGCAAGAAGGCAATGCCTGCGCCGCCACGGATCGCCCCGGCAAGAACAGCATCCGGGGAAAGCCCGCTCGGTGTTCGCGGAATAGCGCCGGTAATCGCCCCAGTTACCGCTGCGGTCGGTCCCGTGGTTGAATAGTTCCGAGGTGCCGCACCGGAAACGGCCCCTGCAATGCTTGGCGTGGGCGTTATGGTGCTCCGGGAGCCGTTGATGTTGCCAATGTTGTAGGGGCCGACCCCCCAAGATTTCTCAATGGCATTTGCCAAAGACGGCAGTGTGGTTTTTTTCTTCCCAATATCGTCGTATTTTTTTCTGATATCCATTATGTGCCCTCCGTGTTGTTGTTTTCCAGTGCCGTCACGCGCTGTTCCAGTGCCGTCACGCGGCCAGCCAGCGCAGTTTGGTCATTGCTCAGTGTCGTAACGCTTTGCAGCAGTGCAGATATGCTGGCACTGTGGCTGTTCACTGTGCTCTGCAATGCGGACACTGTGTTTTGAAGCGCAGTCAGCAAAATGTAAATCTCGGCACTGGAAACGCCTGCCGCACTGACTGTTTTGCCAACATTACTGATGGCCCAATCTGTCCGCTGACACATATACCTGATATAATCCTCGATGATTTGGAACGCAGTCTCAGGGTCTGATTTTGGTATAGCGTTTAGGCTCTCCGGAAATACGATCACGTCACATCACTCCCCAAAATAAATTCTCTGGATATACCGAGAACCGCGCACGGGCCTTTTCCCTCCAACCGAAGCTCAAATTTATCGCAACGGTTTGCAGCAAACCGCATCCGCGTCACATTGACCTCGCGTCCGATCAGTCTTCCGCACTCCTTCCACGGCTTTCCATCGCAGCGCATTTTGACGATCACATAGCTTCCCACCGGCAATTCCACCCGCATCAGCATCCGCGAATACGCTTTTTTCCCGTTCAGCGTTTCATACATCGGCGCAAATTGCACCATCCACATCTGCGTCTGCGGCGTTTCCTCTCCATCCAGCAGATAAATGTTTCCGCTGTCGTCCAGCATATAAAGCTGCCGGCCCAGCCGCGCAAAATCTACCGCCTTTGTCTCGTCCTCAAGCACCCAAATGCCTGTTTTGGTCTCGTACACCATCAGGCGGCTTGTGTCACCGTCTTTTACGCTCAGGTAATATCTGTCTCCGTCGTTTCCTGCCACCGCGTCCGAAAAAACTTTTTCGCCGAAATTCTCGCTGATCAGCGTGGGCGTACCGCCGGAATAGGCGTACACCCCGTGAGGCCCTTTGTAAAACAGCGTGTCGTTAATGACCTGCTGGCTCTTGTGACACCCATCTTGCAGACCTTCCAGCTCGTAAGTGTACATGGAATATTCTGCCGGATAGCCGCCCAGCATTTTGTGCAGTTTTGTTTCCTTCCAAAACAACACGGAAGAGCTGAGCTTGCAGCATCCTGTAAATTTTCCATCCGTGCCGACCGCCAGCGTATAGGAATCCGTTGAAAGTCCTTCGTACACATAAAAGTTGGTGGGGTCTCCCAGCGCACTGGCGTACAGTGTCTGTGTTGTACTGTTGCACCCCCATAACCGGTTTTCGCTTTCGCAGATAAAATCAAGATCCGGGATTTTTCGCTCTATCTTGATGCTTGTGCTGGTTTCCGTCGCCTCTGTAAAGGTATTGTCCGCCACGGTGATTTCCTTGGCAGTGACGGCTTTGATCACAAAATCCTTGTTGTTCGCGCTCTGGGTCACACAGCCGGATAGCGTAACGCCGTCGCCCGCCTTGAAAAGCGTTGTCAGGTCCGTCCACCCGCTTACCGTCATCTTATTCTTCGTAAACTTGGCTTTGCTTCCCGTCACCGTCGCCGCCAGCGGCTTTATTTTTTTGGAGTTAATATCCAGATACACCTTGTCCGGCCATATCACCATCTTCGTGTTGATCACGGCGAACTGCTTTTGCCCTGCTGTCACTGTCCCGATCTTTTTCCCATCATACAGCAGAGATGTCCCCTGTACCACGACCAGTTTCCCCCATGCCGTCATTGCCGTGGCGTTCTTATAGGGGTCTTTTTTCACGCGGCCTTTTCGCGTGGTAATATAGGGCCACCGTCTGGCAGACACATTCAGGCTATCCCGTAAATCGCCGTCTTTCAGCGCATCCGACCAGTTGATGCCGCGCATCTGTACAATATCCACTTTGTTTGGCCGCAGATCATACGGCAATTCCGGCATTCGCATCACATCACCTGCACACTTCCGCCATACGCAGGGCAGTTGTTCCGCCGCCACCACGCCAGCGCCTCACCCAGCGCCTCGTCATACACGGCTTTGTCGTTGCCGTACAGCGCTGTTTCGTTGTTGTAGTAGTCAATTTGGCTGCACAGATACAGCACATATACCCGGTCATAGGGGGAAGGGAGCAGCAGCTCCCCGTCCCCCGTGGGCCAGTCGTGTACGCGAGATTCTGTGCATATCCGTTCTGCGATCTCCTTATCCAGTCCCATCACCCACGCCGCCTTTTGCTCGTCGCTGATGGTATTCATCCGCAGCTCATCCGCCTTGGAGATCGTTCCCGTTACTGTCATGCCGCACCTCCTTACTCCCCCAGCAGCTTGCCCCAGGTGCCTTTACCGGCGATACCGTCCGCACCAAGCTTGTACTTGGTCTGGAACTTCTTCAGCGCCGCCTCGGTGCCGCCGCCGAAGTCTCCGTCCGCACCGGCAGAGCCGCAGGAGAACCCGTAGGCGATCAGCGCCGCCTGCAGCGTCTTGACATCCGCGCCATCCATGCCGCGACGCAGCACGCGCACAGCCACAGAAACCGTTTCGGCAGGTGCAGGTGACGGGGCTGGCTCCGCATCATCCCTCGCCGCAAACGGCACGTCCAGCGCCGCGCAGAGGCCCTTGGCGATGGTCTCACCGATGAGCGTCGTATGGTTAATAATCCACTCCGCGATGTGGACCACATCGTGGAAATCTACCTCGATGTATACCGTTGGCGCGGCGGGGTGCTTCACCTCGTACAGGCTTGGATAAGCGCGAATAACGTCCGGCGCACCCGGCGTCACGGGTCCCAGTACATCCATCACAGCCTTACACGCCTTGTACCCTGCGCTTGCCTTATCGGAGCTGTAGCAGAACAGATGCGTACCGCTGGCCTTTCCGTTACAGGCGTTGGAATGGATGGGGACGTGCAGGTCGGCCTTGAAGCGGTTGGACGCCGCCACACGGTTCTGCATGGTGTCGTACTGCCCCAGCATGACCTCCACACCGGAGCGCTCCAGAGCGGCCTTGCAAGCCTCGGCAATGCGCCCGCACTGGATGGCCTCTGTGGTGTTGCCCACCGCATAGCTGTTGCTTCGCTGGTCGCTGGGGGACAGATACACCCTTTTAGTCATTGCTGCCAGCCTCCTTGTGGTACTGTGCCGTGCTGATGCACAGCACCGCGCCGAGGAACGTGTCCACGGCGGTGATAGTGGTCACCACCTCGTCGGCATAGGGCCACGCCCATACCGCCGCCAGCGCCGCGTACAGCGTGGCCACGGCGGGCATAACGATGATGACCAACCACTTGAGGATGTCGTATACCTTGTTGTTCAGCTTCATAACAAATTCCTTTCCGGCCTGTCGGCCTGTTCCATTTTTGCCTCACCGAATGGGCAGCTTCCGAACTTCCTCCATGACGCGCCGTGCGCTGCCGTTGCCGCCCATCTCCTCATACGGCTCATAGAGATACACCTGCAAGTTCTCATACTCGTCCTGTGTGACGTAGCCCCGCTCGATGTACACCATGCCGAGGTGGATGATGCGGTCGTGGGCAAGCCCCACCAGCATCTTCCGCTCCGCATCGTCTGCCTTGCTGCGCTTGGCCGTCAGCTCCATCCGCTTGAGGATCACCTTGCTCACCACGCCCCACAGGGCGGTGGAGGTCAACAGTGCCACAAGAAGCGGCACCGCCACCTGCGTCCACACTTCCATCAGGTCACCTCCTACAACTCGGCGCTGAGCACGATCTGCGCCCCTTGCCGCAGGAACAGGGCGTAGGTCTCGCCAGCCGTCAGGCCTCTGGACGTAAAGATCAGACTTCGCATGCTGCAAGCCCCGCCGGTCTGCATCGCCCAGCCGCCCGTGACGCTGGTGATGTCCTTCACGTCGCTGGACGTTTTGCCCGCCTTGAAACGCGATACGCCGCCGGTGGGGATGGTGGGCGTGGGCGATATGCGCATTGGCACAGCCAGTGGGATGGGTACCCACAGGTCGACGGTGTTGTTGGCGTACCCGATGGCCACGCCGTTGCCGGAGGTGTCGTAGGGCGTGGAGATGATCTGGAGATAGCGCATGCACTTGGTCAGCTCCTCGCCGTAGTCGGGCATCTCGTTCAACACCCACGCGCCGCTGCTGTTCTGATGGGTCAGCGTCTGCTCTGTCCCCAACTCCAGTTTGACGGCCACGAGTTTTTCCCCCGCCGCCGTGACTGTGACCGTCTTGTTTGCGCTGTTGTAAGTCGGCACCACCTCGCCCACTCCGGCCTGCGTCAGGGCAGATGCCGTCACCGTGCCGACCGGCGCGGTCTCCAACACCTGCTGCATGGTTCCGTTCAGCGTGATGCCGTCCGTGTTGATCGTCACGCTGCCGCTCACCAGCTTCCAGCGGTCCAGAAAATACCCTGCGCTGCTGATGGTGCCGCTGACGTCCCGCTGGTTCACCGGATTGCCGAAATACCAGTTGTCCAGCAGGTTCCGGTTGCAGGGCTGCACTTTGGTAGCGATGACGCTGCCGCTGATGGCGATACCATCTCCCGCCGTATACGGTGCAGGTGCGCCGATGTTTGACCGAGCCTGCGCCTTCTGGGCATCGGTCAGGGTTTGCGGGGCATTGTACTTGACGGCGTTTTGTACATCTGCAAGGTCGCGCCCAAACTGCGCCTCAGAGCCGACATAGCCACTGGCAGATGCCGTTTCGTATGCGCTTTTCCCGTCAGCCCCAGGGTCGCCCTGCGCACCGGGCGCACCGTCCTTGCCGGGAAGCCCTCGTTCGCCTTGTTTTCCTTCTGCACCGGCTGGGCCTGTCGCGCCCTGCGCGCCAGCTGGGCCGACCACCAGTCCCAAATCAATTTCAGGCATTTTTGTTCCTCCTTACACTGTCAGTATTAAATGACCGGCGCTGTTAATGGAGAGATTCGGCGGTACGTTCCCCGTATAAGACAGGATCAGATGTCCGGTCTCATTGATCCGAAAACCATACATACCATCCGCCTCTACCACTGCGCCAGCTGGGCCGGTATCTCCCTTTTCGCCGGGCGCACCGTCCTTGCCGGGCGCACCGTCCTTGCCGGGCGCACCGTCCTTGCCGGGGATGCCCTGTTGCCCAGTGGCTCCTGTCGGGCCGGTTTTTCCTTTTCCGCTGATGCTGCTTTTGTAAAAGCTGCCGCTTTCCGGATCCCATAGCATCCAGTATCCGTCCCCGCCTAAATATGGGTATTTCACAACGGCGCTTTCCGCCTTTGCTGCGGACTGTCCGGCTGAAACGGCGTCACTTTTTGCTGAAACGGCATCTTGTCTGGCGCTTTCCGCGCTTGCCGCCGCTTTCGTTTCGCTTTCTCTTGCGGCATTGGCGTTATATGCCGCGCTGATTTCACTTTGTTTGGCGGCATTTTTGCTTTTTTCGGCATCTTCGGCGGCGGATCGTGCATCCGCTATCGTTCCGATGATCGCTTCGATCTGTGTCTGCATCTGCGCTGCCTGTGTAGGCGGCACATCCTGTTCCGTTTCTGCGCTGCCGCTCCACTTGCTTTCGCCCACCGTAAAGGTGCCGTATACCGCCGTAGTCGCCCGTGCCTCTTTGCCGCCGGAAGCCTCTGCGCCCTTGATGGCAAGCGCCATATCTCCCGCGTACTTTTTCGCTCCATTCGGCACCGGCACAAGGTAGACATTGGTGGTGCCGCTCTCCAGCATTTGTGCAGCCAGCAGCACCTCCACGGTGTTCTCGCCCAGCGCGTCGCAGAACTGTACTGTTTTTGCCAGCCCATCCCACATAGGCGAGAACTCCATCCGAAGCACCACATCGTTGTGGCTTCCCGCCGCGCCGATCAGCACCTTGTCACCGGCGATGTATTCATTCTGTATTTTCAGCGGGATCGTTCTTACCATGTTTCCCGTCCTTTCTGCTGAAAGACGGCGCAGCAAGTCAAAAGGGAAGCGCCCCTCCTGCCTTGCTGCGCCGTGTCACAGCCATTTTCGTGTCTCGCGGTAGTATGCAGTTGTCAATTCAGCTGCGCCTTGACCGCCTCATATTCCCGGCTCTTCTGCTCCAGCATCTCCGCCGTCGCCGCGTCCTGTGCCATAGAGCGGCGGATGATGTTGTACACCTCGCGGGGAATGCGGACGTGCTTGCCGCGCTGGATGCGGTACACCTTGCCGTTCCAGCCCACCACGATATCGTCCTTGTACCGATCATCATCCTTGAACGCCCAGAACGGCACCATGCCGTCGTCGGAGGCTTCCCCTGCCGCCATGCCGCGCATAACGGCCTCTGCTGCTTTCGCGGCCTCCTTGGCATCCTCAGCCTCCTTCTTGGCCTGCGCCAGCGCCTCATTGGCTGCTGCCAGCGCCTTTTCCATCTCCTCCGGAGTTCTCTGCTTCTTGTTGTCAGCCATGCTCATTCCTCCTTGCATTTTTGGTATGCGGAGGGGGATGACCCCCTCCGCGTTACCGTCAGTTCATCGCGCCGCTCTCAAAGGTAGAGGCGGATTCGATGCGCACCATGTACTGCTCCACCAGACGCTCCGCCACCTTGGTCAGCTTCCAGCCTGCGGTGGCACGCTGGTTCAGCGGGTCAGCCGTACCGGAGGAACCCAGCTGCTTGACGATGTGCTGCAAGCCGCCGCCCTCCAGCTCCGTCACGCCGTAGGCGTCTGCGCCGAGGATCAGGGTAGAGTACACATCGCGGCCATTTGCGCCGCCCTCGCCGGGATAAATCACGGTGCTGGCGGCAGGCGTAGTGGCAGGCGCGGTCTTCACGGTGATGGTGGCAGCACCGGCAGCACCGGCAGCAGCGGACGCCACCTCCAGCAGCTCGCCGCCCACCAGAATGTCTCTGCCGGTCAGCGCCTTGGCCTGATTGGCGGAGAGCTTTTCGGTGATGGTAATGACCTTGCTGGCCGCGCTCTTCACTGTCAGGTTGCGGGCGCTTGCCTCGCCGCCGTCCTCGATCTTCAGGGGGGCGGCGTGGAAGATCTTGGCCTCGGTGGTCTCCACAAAGCGCACACCCTCGATCTTGCCGATCTCGCCCTCGTAGATGCCATCGGGGTCGGAGTAGGTCTTCACATCCACCCACTTCTTGTCGTTCATCAGGTCGTAGGCGGTGTCGGGATGGATGATACCGGCAAAGTATCTGTTGATCTTCTGAGCGTTCATGACCTTCAGGGCGCGTACAGCCTTGCGGATGTCGTCCACCGTCAGGTATTTGTTGTTCTCGGCGGTGCTGTCGCCGCCTACCAGCTCAGAACGGTCTTTTGCGCCACCGGCGTACACCACGTTGGTGCCGCCAGCCAGCACCTCGCGGGTGATGGTGTCGGCGGTACGGCCTGCCTGAGATGCCAGCAGGCGGGTGGCCTGCACCAGGTTGTTGTCGATGGCCGTCAGCTCCAGAATATCGGACAGCTCGATGTAACCGCCGTACTGCTTGATGGTGGCGCGGATCACGCCCATGCTCATCTACTGACCGGCGGGGGTCACACCTTCGGTCAGAGGCACCAGCGCCTTGGGCGGACTGTCGTACTTTCTGAACTCGATGGTTTTACCGCTGTTCTTGGGGATGGGGTGCTTCTGGCCAAACTGGTCATGGATCAGCTCCGGCTCGGCGAGGTTGATGAGGCGCATAGAGTAATACACCTTCATCTCGTCGCTCAGACCGGGGTCCAGCGTGGTATTGGTATATGCGTCAAACAGGTTCAGCACCACCGGCATCAGGAACAGGTCGTTGTAAATTTTGTTCATGTAATAGCTCCTTTCCGCATATCGCAGCGGAGCCGTAAGTCAAAAGGAAATGCGCTCGCCTCTTGCTACTCTCCGCTCGATCTCCTCAAAGTCCGCTCTCGTCAGCTTCGAGGGATCCGTCTTTGTAACAAACGCGCTGTTGGAGCTGGTGCCGTTCTCACTGGGACGATTGCCCTTGGCCCGGACGTTGTCGGCCACCTTCTTCTCCGTGCTGGCGGCAGCGGCCTGTACCGCGTTGCCCATCAGCTCGTCAAAGTGCAGCACCTTGTAGGCGTGCTCCATCGGTGTACCGGCTTTCAGCAGGTTCACAAACTCGTCGTTTTGCAGTTCCTGCACAAGGTCAAAGTTCTGGTACATGGGATTGCCCCTCATGGCCTCCGCCTCCATGTACCACTTCTCGCTCTGCGCCCGGATCTGCGCCTCCTGCTGATGCATCTGCTGGCCGCGAAGCAGCTCGGCGTTCTCCCGCCGCAGACGGCGGAACTCCTTGTACTGCTCCTCGCTCATGCCCGCCTCCTCGGCGGCTTCACTCCAGTAGGCGTGGTCGTTGTCCACGGCCTCCAGCAGACGCTTTGCGTCCCCGTCCGCGATGCCGTAACGCTCCATCAGCGTATCCAGCACCGGCTGGTAGGACTGCATCCGCTTCTCCGTCTCCCGCGCCTCCTTGAAGCGCCGGTCGATCATCCGCTGTGTCTCCTGGGTGTACAGGTCCTTATACTCCCCATTGATCAGCTCCCGGAAAGCCTTTTTCTTGGCCTCCAGCGCGTCGGACGTGGTCTCCACGTCCTTCACCTTATCATCAGTCCCGGCGTCGGACTGTACTTCCGTCTGGCTCTCCGCCTGTTTGCCGTACTTGACGTTGGCCAGTGCGCCCGATTTGCTCTGGCGGGTGGTACCGGAGCTTGCCTGTGTCTCGCCCTGTGCGGTGGCAGCTGTCGCCCCATCGCTGCCCTCGCCGTCAAAGAGGCCGAGGGAAATCTTGTAAAGGTACATATCTGTTCCTCCTTTGATTCGCGGGCATATCGCTCCCGTGCAGCGCTCCCCATCCACCCTTGCGGCGGGCGGCGGCTCGTTGCCGCCGTCACACCGCGCAGGCAGGGAGGAAGTATCTATATCATAGAAAGGGGGCGCGGTCTCCCGCACCCCTAAAACGAAAAATATTTTTATTTTTTTTCGATTTTTACGGAGATCGCCTCCGGCTTTGCCATTTCCAGCTGCAAAAAGCCGATTTTAAGCAGGTCATACAGCCACCTCCCGCCGTGCCAGCGCAGGTACGCATCCCCGCTGTCCAGCCGTTCCAGCACCAGCTCCGCCTCCTGCGTGTTGTGCAGCCAACCCGCCGCCGTGTACAAAAGACAGCTTACCGCCGCACACACGTCAGGGTATCCCGTGGCGTGTCCCTTGCACCTCACGGAGCAGCTGTCCCCGTGATGCAGTGTTACCTCCGTCATAGGCTGGGCGTGCTCCGCTTTGCCAATGCCTGCCCGTAGCCGGTCATAGGCGTCTGCGCCTCCATGATGCCGCTTGCAAGCTGGCTTGTGGCCTCCGCAGGTGCGCCGCCGCCAGTCTGCGCCGGTGCATCGCCAGTGCCCTCCTGCGGCAGGATAGCGCCCGTCAGCATGGAGATCTGCGCCTGCATCTGCATCAGCATATTCAGCAGGGTCTGCCCCTGCATCACCTTTTCCCGCACGGTCTGGATGCCCTCAAAGTCCATCATCTCCAGCGCCGTCAGACTGACCTGCGCGTTATCCGGATTAAAAAATCCCAGGGAGTACAGCTCCTTGGCCCGCTCGTTCTGCTCCATGCGGGAAAAGGGATTCTTTTTCTGCGCCTTGATTTTGAGGTCAAACACCGGCTTGCGGTACATTTCGTTGCCCATCGTATCCAGCCCGGTCACCTGATCCTGCAAGCCCGCGTTGTCGAAATCTACGAACTGATACTCGTTGCCCTCGCCGGTAATGCGGAAGCTGCGGCTCACATCGTAAAACTGCCGCATCAGTTCCACGCACAGCGTGTTGATCTGGGTGTAGGCACGGTAGCTGGCGGAGATCATATCCCGGCTTGCCTTGTTTCCGGCCTCCTGCAAGGCGGCAATCGCCGCTGCCGCCGTCACGTTGGAGGTGCCGCCGGAGTTCACGTCGCGGTTTGCCGCCGTGTCCTTCATTTCCTCAATCTTCATCTGCGCCACCGTGACGTAGATATCACTGAGCGGCTGGGTGACGATCTCCTTGATCCTCTGGTCGCCGATCTCGCCGTTGACGTGTACCAGAGGGCGGTTCCAGTCGATGAACTCCTGCTCGTTGATGGCCGTACTCTCCGACACGAAAAAGCGCTTTTTGGTCGCCATCATCGCGTTTTCCAAAATGTTGGCACTGAGCTTGTCGATATACAGCTGGGGGTCTTTGCAGATCGCCACATAGCCAAAGCCGATAGGCGTACCCTTTTCCGGGTACATCACGTCCAGCACAACAGGGTACATCCCGTGGTCGTAAAAGCCCCGCTCTCGGTATTCCGGATCGTTCTCGCTGGCATACAGCAGGGTAGACCCCACAAACTTGATGTAGTGCAGCGCCGTCCTGCCGCTGGGCGTCTTGACCTTGTAATACCAGTCCACCACCACGCTCTTTTCGCTGGTGTCCACGGTGTCATCGTAGATGTATTCTTTTACGTCCACGACCTTGCCCTTTTGCTTGCCCCTGAGCTGGGGGTACTCGCTGTCCAGCAGGTCGTTGTCCACCAGATCCACGATAAATAGATTCCGGCTCTTCTGGATGTCCGTGATCCCCGGCTCCCAGAACAGGTTCAGCAGGTCGATGTTCCGGATCTCAATGTCGCCCAGCCCGTTGTCCTTCCGGCTGTCCCAGAACACACCGTACACCGCCGTGCCGTGCTTAAGCTTTTCCCACCAATTGTCGGAGTACACCTGCTCAAAATGGTTGTACTCCTGCACCACCGGCAGGATCTGGCTCAACGTCTTGGCGCTCTGCTCGTCGCTGCGCTCACGGGGCAGCACCACCGGCTCCGGGTAGTTGTCCATCGCGTCCGCGTGCTTGTTTTGGATGGTGTTAAACAGCCACGCCGACGTAGGCTTTGGCTGGGGAGGGGAGGAGAGGACTTCCTTGCCGCTCTTGTCCACCAGCTTGGCTTTACTCTGACCGATGCCCTCCCAGTGCCGCAGCTCCCACCACAACTCGTCGTTGACCACACGGCTCTCCAAATTGCCCTTGCCGTTTTTGTACCGCGTCAGCAGGTCGATACCGCGCTCCACGTCCTTTTCCGTAATGGTAGGCGTGTCGTCCGTCCGCTCCAGCAGCATCGCCGCCATCTCCGGCGGCATACCGTCCTCCGGCACAATGCCGGGGATGCCGTATCTCTCCATATCCTTTTCCCCCTTAATAGGTCTGATAAAATGCGTACCGGCTGGGCCTGTACTCGTCCTCCGTGTCCAGCGGCGAATAGGGCCGCTCCACGATGTGCCCCATATCTTTTGGCCCGATAGGGTTTTTCATACAGACGTACCGCAACTGGTCGTAGATATGATCTTCGCCGTCCGTGTCGATGTCCTCCACGTCTGTCTGGTCATAGACCAGGTTGGGCACCGTCCGGATAAAGTTTTTGCAGGTGTCGAACACATACAGCATCGGTACACCGTCTCCGTCAAACGCCAGCCGGTGGTGGATCTGCATCTTGCCGTTGATCCGTGCATGGTCGCCCTTTTCAAAATAGACACGCTCCCGTTCCATCAGCGCACCCACGCTTTCCGTGCCGTCGCTCTGCCAGATCGCCGGGTCGCCCACGCGGTGTATGTCCCGCCCCCGCAGGTTGGGATCATCCGCCTCGATGCGCCTTATCTCCTGCGCCACCTTGGTCGGCTCCCACATCACGCCACGGTTTGGCGTCCCGTTGCAGCCGTAAAACTCCCGGATATGGTACATCCGCCTGTTTCTGTCCACCGCGTACCATCCCACGGAAAAGGGGCGGGAATAGCCCCAGTCCAGCCCACACCAGATCACCCAGTCCTCCGGTATCCGAAACGGCTCAATGACGTGGGTGTTTTTCCTGTCCAGATAGTGCTCCCGGTCGTTTTTCCACTCCGTGAACACCTGCCCCTCGAAGCTGTCCCAGTTGCCGTACAGCAGGGCATTCCGCTCCGCCTCCGGCATACTGGCCAGACGCTGCACATACAACGGGTCATTTTCCATCAGGATCTTGTTGTCAAACACGGAGGACGGCACGAATATCCGCTGCTGCTGCCCCGTGTGCTTTTTCCCGTCCGGCGTATACCACACCGCCTCCTCCGTGATGGGCTGCATCGGGGGAGCCGCCGTGATAAACCGCTCCTTGACCCAGCCATGCCCGATGTTGCCGGGGTTGGCGGTGGAGCGCATATAGACCCGTGTTCCCGCCCCGTTGGGACGATTACGGGATTTCAAATAGTCGTATTCCTCCTGCGTAAAGTGCGTCAGCTCGTCGAACGCGATAAAGTCATACGCCTGCCCCTGATACTGTATCTTGTCCTGCGGTCGGTTCATGCTGCCAAACACGATTTGCGCACCGGACGGAAACCGCCATGTGTGGTTACTGCCGTTGTACCGTGCCTTGGGATACGCACGGGGGTAGTAGTTCAGCGTCTTGTCGATCAGCTCCCGCAGCTGGGGAAACGTCTTGCGCAGGATTAGCGCCTTGTACCACGGAATATGCACCTGCCGCAGCGCCTCGATGACCAGCGCGTCGCTCTTGCCGCCGCCCGCCGCCCCGCCATACAGGGCTTCATACTCCGGCCTTGCCATAAATACGGCCTGCCGCTCCTGCGGCTTCCACACGATTTCAGGCATCCGTCTTTACCTCCGGCATCAGCACCACGCCGATCTCCTGCCGGTCTGTCTCCGGTGCTTTCTCGCGCCACCCAAAATTGCAGCTCAGACTAAACTTTGCGCCGTTCGCGCCGTCACGGTCATACAGCCGCGCCTCTGCGTATTCTTCGCACCGCGCCTTTGCTCGCGTGACCGTGTCCGCGAATTCCGGCCTTGCCTGATAATCAATCAACGCCTGCCGTCCGGTAAAGCCCAATGCCAGCGCCAGCCCCGTGATCGTCGGAGGCTTTGCGTTTATGATGATAGGTATCCCGTACTTATCCCGCACCGCGCATCCGTCGTCCCCGATAAACGGCTCTCCCTCGCATGCCTTAAAGTAAGCGTCAATCGCCGCCTGCATCGCCTTTACGCTTTTCCATTTTCTCGGCGCTCCTGCCGGCATACGCTCACACCCTTTCTTTTTCTGACGCACCGGCCTCCCACCACTGGTCTTTGTCATTGGCACGTCTTTCCCAGGCTTTCGCCACACCCTAATGCTAATTTTTGCGCGTTTTCCCCGTCAGGGCGGAGCCGCCGCCCCGCCCCACAGGGTAGAAAAGAGGGGAAAAGAAATGAATCGGCACGGGCAGGTTGCCCCTGCATATCCAGCATACCTATATGTATATCTCCCGCGCACCCCTCAAACGAAAATTTTTTTATTTTTTCCATTTTCCCTCTTGACATACCACGCAATGCGTGGTAGTATATAGACAGATCAAGAAACAGTGCAGCCGCACAGCGGCAGAAAGGGAAATATCATGAAAAAGACTTTTTACTCCGTCACTTACAGCGTATGGGGATCCAGCTTCTCCCGGGAGGCATGGTTTGACAACAAGTCCGCCGCCGAAGACTTTGCCGCGCACGATTTCCGGGACGCCCCGGTGGCCCACACCTACAGCAAGGCGGACAGCATCCGCGCCGCCGAGGATCGCGTGGCCGCTACGGCAGCAGAGCTGATCGCCTGATAGCGGTAACGCTTCGGGAGGGGCTGGTTGGATCAGCCCATCCCATGAAAATTTTTAACAGGAGGAACAGAGCATGAACGCACAGGAATTGATTTTGCGGTACAGAATCGCCCTTAAAATCGACGAACACGGCCAGCCCACCGGAAATCTGGTTGTGTACCGCGCCGACAAAGCGGCTCTTGCCGCCATCAAAGCCGCAAAGCCGGAGATCGTGGCCACCCTGCTGGAGCAGCTCGAAGCCGGTATCCGCGCAGAGCAGGAGCGACAGAAGAAAATCGCCGCCATCCCCGGCCTGCGGGAGATCGAAGCCGCCCGTGCCGTTCTGGTAAATTGGAAACTGGAATTTGACGCCAGTTTTGACAGCGAGAACGGCGGCGGCGTGGGTGTCCGTCCCAAGCCGAAGTGTGACATGGATGCCATGTACGCCCAGTACCCCTGCGCCAAGGCGTATTTGGACGCGCAGGAGTTCGCGGCGTCCGAAAACGACGCAAAATCCGCAGCTGGGAAGAAGGCGCTGGACGCCATCATCAACGGCGAAAACTACGAACAGGCCATCGCCGCCATGAACAGCGACTGGGCGACGCACTGCGAATCCCACCTTTGGGACTGAAGGAGGAGTTGTCATGAAAAACATGGAGATCAAGACCTACGGCAGAAAAATCAACATGGAGACATTGGCCAACGCCTCCAATTCCACCAAGGGCCTGGGCTCCCGCACGGGGGAGTATGTGGAGATTTTTTACGACAAGTCCACCGGCGATGTCTGGTGCAAGTACCACTGGGACCGTGAGGAGTGGACGGTCTACCACGACGCTGACGTCATTAAGGTTGGCATCACCACCCGCTACAAGTCCCAGCAGCAGATCGCGGACATGATCGCGGACGCGATGGCGGACTACGAGCAGACAGAGCGCGAGAACGCCATATATCTGGCGGGTGGGACGCAGTCATGACGGCGCTTGACATTTCCCGCGCAGCGTGGTAACCTATTCTCGTCGGATGCAGGAGGCGCTTGCATCCGTGGATTGAAAAGGTAAGAAGGACAAGTCCTTCAACCGCGGGAAGAGCACCGGTCACCGGTGCTTTTCCTTTTTCACATTTTCACCTAGGAAAGGATATTAAACATGACAGACAAACTGTTTTGCACCATTTTCGCCGCAGCACTCGCCGCCGCCGACCGAGACGCTTTTGTCTCCGACTGGTCGCTGTCCTCCGTCTGGGGCGATGCGTCGGATGCGGACATCCCCGCAGACCGCATCGATACGCTGGCGCGTCTCTGGGACGCCGCCCACCTGACGATCCGCGACATCCGGCAGCACACCGGACTATCCCAGGTGGCCTTTGCCACCCGCTACTGTATCCCCACCCGCACGCTGGAGGATTGGGAGCGCGGCGCACGGAGCTGCCCCGACTACCTCCGCCTCCTGCTGGCACAGGCCACCGGCCTTTACACAAGACCATGACGACAAAAAGAGGACACCATGTAGGTGTCCTCTTTTTTAGGTTTCCACGTCCTCATGAAAAACCGTCTCCCGCACGCAGCTTCCTAAGCCATTCTGGGAATTCGTTCATGTCAGAAATTCCTCCCCAATGCGCCCATGATCTTCTTGTCCACTTCCGTCAGTGTAACCAGCGCGTATTCCAAGTCATAATCCATCGGAGGAGGCCCCGGCAAATCGCACTGTATAATATCCTCTGGGAAAAACGTCTCCCGCACGCCCTTGCACTCCGCCACGATGTAGCGCCCCTTTGGATGCACATACACCACCGTTGCCTTGCGCACGGGGTACTGTTTTTCGGTCTTTCCGGAGCAGGGGAACGGGTCCGGCATTGTCAGAAACCGCGCACGAATCACATCACCCTTCTGCATTGTCCCTCCACGGCGTATCTACGCACTCCGGTTTTTTGCACCGCATTTCGATTGCCCACAAAATGTTCCACGCCGCCGCCAGCAGGTGATCCTCGTCCTCCTGCCCGTCCAGATACTTCGCCGCGTGTCGCATGGCGCTGTCCATCAGACTGCTGGTGGGGATCCCTTTATCGACATTATGCACCCCGTACTTGATCGCCCCGGCCTCGCAGTGCTTGCTTACCTCTATGATCGCCGCCCACGGAAGAAGATCCATGCGGCCTTTTCCGCTGTGCATATCCCGCTGCGCCCCTGTATTAAACGTCGTGCGCTCTCCGCTGTCCTTAATGTTCATGCTTGTCGTCCTTTCTCTCTCCGTAGGAGCAGAAATCGTCCGGCTCTACACACACCGCCTCGCCGGAATACCCGCGGGCATTTGTCTTTGGCTCCGTATGTAGGTAACACAAACCGTTTGGGTAGTTGCGATAGTGCTTGCAGTCCTTGCAGCGCACCACCGGGGCAACATCAGCGGGCTGGAAACAATCTACCTCATCGAGCATATCGTCAACCCAACAGGCACGACACCAGCATCCGTTGTGGTCTTTTCCCTCCGCCTTGCACGGCTTGCAATAACGCTCCTCTACGCTTTTCTTAAACGCTTCCTTGTCAATGTATTCATCCATTGTCCTTCTACTCCCCGTTGAACCACTTCCGCAGTTCGTGTGCGCACGAAACACACAGCTCGTAGTCGTTGTCGTTTATATCGTTCTTAATTCGCCGCATACCGGCATAGGTCACGGCGTTGAACGGGTTGATCTCCGCACCACAGCGGTCACACACTCTCTTTGTCGCCATTGTCAGTCCTCCTCCACATAGCACCAGCTCTGGGGCGGATGCTTATCATCACAGATTTGCTCATTCTTTGCCCTCCATCAGCTCACATTCCGCGCCGTCAGCGCGGTATACAGCAGGCACGCGCCCAGCCATTGCAAACTGGTTGCCCAGTCCCCCTTGCTGGCGATATTTACCACCAAACTACCCAGCGCACCGGCTACCATCAGCAGCGGGAAAACAATTTTCAAAATTTCCATCATTTCACCTCCTGGCCCCAAAATTCTTTTCGACAGTCAGAGCACAGCCGTTTTGTACAGCTCCCGTATCTGTTCCGGTAATCAGCGGAAATGCGCTTTGGGCATAGCATCAAACACCCGCTGCTGTCAATTTCCCCCTCCGGATACTGCTCCAAAAACACGCTCTGCCGTGTCCTGCGCGGGTGTGCGGCAGACCACGCTTCGACTTCTTTCACAACGTCCTCGGCGCGATTACTCAGGTTGAATAAACTATACTTCGGGCTCGCCCCTGTCACAGTAAACATTCTTCTGCGCTCCTCGACAAACTTCACAGCGTCCATTTACTTTTCCTCCTTCTCCGCCACGGCCTTGGCAAACTGCGCCAGTCCATCACTCATGTCCGCGATCTGCGCATCCCGCCGCAGTACAGTGTCCCGCAGTCCGGCGTTGGCCTGCATCAGCGCCTCGATGTGCCGCTGCTGGTTCTCGATCAAATCAGCGGCGGCATCCAACACTCGTTCTTGGCAATGCTGCTTATCATTGTGGATTGTGCAGCCATGACACTCTCCCTCGGCACAGCACCGCAGCGCGGTCACGATCTCGTCTCTTGTCATGTCATTCCTTCTAATCTCCAAACACCACGCCACACTCGTCCTTCAGCATATCCTTGATGTGCTTGCGCTTGATGCGGCCTTCGTTGATCTCCTGCGTGATTTTTTCCAGGCACTCGTACAGGTACGCGATACTCAACGTGTCGCGGCTGTCCGGTGTCTCCTCCTGGACGTGCCAGCCGCACTTGTCGATGAGCGCCATCGCCACCATGTCCATGCACTCCTGCGTGCCTCGGCGCTTGCCGTCCATAAAGATCCGGTCGTCCCGGCTCAAATGCTGCTTGCCCATGTGTCACCACAACCTTTCCTGCGCTATATGTTCCAGGAACCTTTGTTCTTGCAAATCGAAATATGTCTTGTCAATCTCACAGCCCACGAAGTCAAAGCCGAGGTTGTACGCCGCAATACGGCTTGAGCCGCTACCGAGGTGCGTGTCCAAAATGCGCCAACCTTCTTTCGCGTACTTCTGCAGCAACCATTCATACAGCGCCACCGGCTTCTGCGTTGGATGGATGCGCACCTCATTCAGTGCCTTGTTTCCTTGCTGCACTGTGCCGTCCGTGATGCTTTTCCCCTGAAACATTCCGTTCCACATATAACGAAAGATACGAACGCTATCGTGGCAGTTTGTCGCCGCGATCTCGCAGTCCGAAAAAGAGCTGTTGCCGTTGCACTTGTCCCAAACGATGCGCCCCGGCGGAAAAACGACACCAAAGTAATTACATCCCCATACAATATACTTTTTCGCCACGCGCACAAGCTGCGAAAAGTAGTCTGTTCCCGGAATGCCCCATTTGGGAGAAATCGGGTAGTCCCTATGTACACCAATCGCGCTCACCTTGTTGCCATAATACCCTCTTCGTTCCGGACCGGAGAAGTACGGCGGGTCTACAATGGCGAGGTCGAATGCCTTGTCCGGCAGCGTCCGCATATACTCCATGCAGTCGGTGTTTATCGCAATCTGCTTGCCCATGTCAATACCTCACTCCGATGTAGTCCAGCACCCGCGCATAGCCCAAGCCGTCCTTCGTGGGCTTCCACAGGCCGTCCGTGTCATACGCCCCGCCGCCGATGCAGAACGCATAGTGCTTCGGGTGCGTCAGTTTCATGCGCTGAAATCTGTTAATGCCCTTTTCGAGGTGCGCCCCGAACGCGCAAAACATACACCCCGTCCTCTGGCATCCCGTGCAGTGCAGCTTGCAGTCGATCAGCGTCGCGCCGTAGTCGTTCTCGCCGTCGCTGGCCACGATGTCTCCGTATACGCTGGCGTAAAAGAGACGGTTGTCTATGATGAACCGAAGCACGTCCTGCTCCGTCCAGAAACTCATAGGCTTCCCCATAGGCCGCTTGCCCTCAAAAGCGTTGCAGCCGGTTGCCGTCCACTTAATCATCCGAAGCCGACTTTCTTCCGCCATTATCGCGGTAGTTGGCACACGCTTTTCTTGATGCTCGTATCTGTGCATAGGCGATTTTTTCATGACTTTGCAGCATGAATCGGAAATCAAAAACGGTGCGGGGAGTAAAAACGCCCATTGTTCGCAGTTATACGGAGATTTGTTCCCGTCCTTGTCCAAATACTCGCCCCGTAACCTTTGTGCAGATTTGCCGGTAGGGTTTATTCTCGCGTTTCCGATATACGCTGACACCTCCTTGCTAACGATGCTGTACCCGTACTTCGTCACCACCTGCCGAATGTTCATCTTCGGTCGCAGCCGCACAAGGTTCACGGTGATGTGCGGAAACTCCTTCCGCAGCCAGTCGGCGTACTCGTTGACAAAACGCTGAATTTCTGGATATTCCAGCCCCGTATTGACAAACACCAGATTCAGCGGCCACGGCGGTGTCCGGTAGCCTGCCAGATACCGCGCCGCCAGATACGCCAGCACCGTGCTGTCCTTGCCGCCTGAAAACGACACATAGCACTGTCCGCCCCATGCGGTGTACCACTCGTCCAGTTTCTCGTAGGTGGTCAGTTCCTTTGCCGTCAAATCCAGCGCCATCAGCTTTCGTGCCGCATCTTTTGTCAGCGGCTGATTTGTCGGCATCATCACTCGCCCTCCTCCAGACGCACCACCTCATAGCATCCGTAGCTTCCGCCGTGCCGGAACGCCTTGCAGATACCCACACGGACATTCTGATATTTCCGACCGGACAACTGCGCCAGCTCCGCCGTGGTCGTACCCCACCAGCGGGGCAGGCGGTACTTATCGCGGGTGACGATCATGTAGACTGTCATGCTCACACCTCCCGGATGGCGAATCCGTACCGATTGCGGAACAGCTTTGCTTTCATGGCATACTCCCGCGTCCGCACACCCTTCACGTCCTCCACCACCGGCAACCAGTGCCGCTGTCCGTAGCTGTCAGGCGCCGTTCTGCGCTCGTACACGAAGTCCGCGATGTAGTCGATACTTTTCACGCGGTCGCCCTCAAACGTCGTGTACGCCTCTTGCAAGCAGTACCGCACCTGCAATTTCAGCCCGCGTATCTCCCCGGCTTTTTGCAGCACCATCAGCGCGTCGTAGCGCTCCGCCTCCTTCTTGCTGTCGAAGGTCAGCTTGCCGCGGCGCGTCTTCTGCGCCTTGTACTTGCTTTTCTTGCGCATCTTATCCATGTTTATCCAACAACCCTCTTCTCTCCAGTCCGCGCTTGCTCATGGTGTAGCGCTTGATCGTCGTCATTTTCTGCTCTTTTCCGCAGCGCTGGCACACGCCATGCGCCCAGCCGTGGAACGCCGGCTCGATGATGTAATCCGCCGCCATTTCCTGCAAACAGGCCACGCACAGCCGCGCTCTGGCCACGCGCCAGATGCCTTTATCCATCCAGCGCCTCCTCGGCCTCCTGCCACGTCAGCCCGTGTTCCCTTGCATAGCGGGAGATACGTCCCCACTTGTGTTCCTTGTGGATGTAGTCCCGCATCCAAGCAAAACGCTCCATCGTGTCCTGTGCCTGTTCTTCCTGCGCCTGCTCCTCCTGCGGCTCAATGCCCATCGTGATATCCGCCACATCGGGGAAAAATTTATTGCGTCTGGCATAGGCGACGGCGGCGGCTCTTACGTCCGCGTAGCTGTAAGGCTCTAAAGCGATCTCCCACGCCAGCTTCATTTTTGCCGTGACCTGCTTGTTCGGCCAGAACTGCGAAAACAGGGTAAAAAGCTTCTCGACTTCGCTTCTGTCCATTTCTTCCTCCTCCGGTAGTACATACTCCCGCCGCCGTAATATATAACATTCGTTCTCTTACTCTCCCTCTCCCTCTTACTCTCTCTCTTTCTCCCCCTCTTTCTCCTTGCGCCTTTGTTGCGCGTTTGTTTTGCGTTTGTTATCCGTTTGATTCTGATTTGTTCTGGCGGTTGGCGGCTTTATTTCTGCCGCTGTCCAGTGTGGGGCGAATCAAATTAAACGCGACACTGGCGGCGGGGGAGAGACTGCTGGACGGCTCCGTTTCGTTCAGCGCATAGTCGCAGATCGCCAGAAGAATCTCCGCCTGCTGCTTTTTGGGGAGAGGCTGTATCGCATCCCAGTAGGAGCTGTAAAACGTGAATTGTTTGCGCTTCACACCGCCTCACTCCTTCTTCATCGCCCCGATGACGTAAACGCCGCGCTCCTTGTCCAACGCCACCTGCACGGTGTAGTCCGTCAGTGCCTGCGTCACCAGCTTCGCAGGGATCTCCAGATGGTAGCCCCACAGTGTGTCGCAGTCCTCACGCTTCTCGCCAAACTGTACGGCACAGGCGGCGTAGTGCGCATCCATGCCGCGTTTGAACGCCTCGCTCACGCTCTCCGCGTCCTCGATGTGCTGCCGCTGGCGCTGTACGATGTTTTCCAGGTGCCGATTCTGCCGCCGCAGACCCTTGATCTCATCCTGCATCTTTCCCATTCTTTTCTTCCTTTCTCTCGTACTCGTCCGTCAGATGCCGTGCGATGGTGCAATGCTCCCACGCACCGGCACAGAATTGATTCATGAAGCGGGATGCCGCGCCGCCCGTCTCGAAGCTGACGCGGCTTCCGCCCTCGCAGCAGACCCGCCGTTTCTCGCTGCTGGTGAAGTAGGGGCAGGTGTACCGCTTGTGCCAGTAATCCATGCCGCTTACCCCTCCCATCAGAACGGCAGGTCGCCGTCGTCCTCGATCTCGGTAAAGCCGGGGGGTTGTGCCGCGTCGCTGTCCGTGTCCCGTTTGGCGTCGCCAAAGTAGATGTTGTCCGCCAGCACCTCGGCGTTCCGGCGCTTGTTGCCGTCCTTGTCCGTCCAGTCCCGCAGCTGCAAGCGCCCCTCCACCACGGCCATGCGCCCCTTGGTGAAATACTTGGATACAAACTCGGCAGTGTTGCGCCACGCCACCACGTCAATAAAATCCGTGGCCTTGGTGCCGTCCGCGTTCTTAAAGTCCCGGTCTACCGCCAGCGTGAAGCTGGTGACAGCGGTACCGGACTGCGTTCTGCGCAGCTCCGGGTCACGGGTCAGACGACCCATGATGAAGATCTTGTTCAGCATTTCTTATCTCCTCTCATAAGTAGCTTTTTCCGAACTCGCGGCGGAAGTCCTCCTCCGTCCAGCCCTGCTCCTCCATTGCCTTGAGCTGCCCGTACCGCCTCAGACGCCGCATCTGGTCGCCGTTCTTGTGTACCGCGCCGCGCCCGTTCCGGTGGCAGCGATTGCCGCACAGGTACACCACAAGACCGTACTTCTCGCTCTTCTTACGGTTTGCGCCGCCGAGAATGTGGTGGCGCTCCAGCGGGTCACTTGGGTCGTTCCGCCCGCACAAAAAGCATCGCTTGTCGTTCATACGCTCACTTCTCCCCACCGGCTCACAAGGGCATCCAGCTCTCGCGGCGTCATGGTCTCGATGCCGACATCCCGGCAGTCCTGCACGATGGCATCTATCAGCCGTGCCATCTGCTTCGTGTCATATACGGAGCTGCCGTACCAGACGGTCACGTTTACGCAGCCCTTGAGTTTGCTGGGTCCGGTTTCGGTCATCCAGCCGATACCGTTCCGCTCCCAGCTCCGGCAGAACGCCTCCGCCGCCTTTTCCCGCAGACACAGCACCTCGCTGACGCCGCCGATGCTCTGTATCTCCTGCCGGTATACCTTCTCTCTCGCAACGCCGTAGTGCGCCGCCAGCTTGTCCAGCAGCACCCACGCATACCCGTTGGCATCGAGGCTCCGTCCCTTGCCCTTGATAGTGGCGGTGTACGCCTTTCCCGGCTTCAGCGCATCGCAGACCTCCATCGCCGCCTCCGGTGACTTCACCCGCAGGCAGAGCCACGCGCCCTCGCTGTCCTGCGACCAACGCGCCGCGTTAACCGTTACCTGCTGCATAATTCTTCCTCCTGCGGCCAATGTCCTGTTCGTAGGCATTTTGCCAAATACCTAAGGCGAGGTAGATAACACCCCTCGACCCACTCCGCGTCATAATCAACCTTGTGCTGTGTCAACCTGTTTTCGTCTATTGGCAGGAAGAAATTAAACAATTCGTCTTCTGTAACGCGGTATGCCACGATCCTGCAAAACTTCCTCTTTCGGAACAATCCGCATCCGCTGGCAAACATCTCCACCTGGCACTGCTGCCAATACGCTTTCGTAACCTTGAACACAGATTTGCTGTGCGTTTTCACTTCGGTAATAAGCTGTCTGCTTTCCCCGTCATAGTTCACCCGCAAACGGAGCGAACGGATGCGTATCTGCCTGTCTCGTATCTTCACGCGCAGCGCGTCAAGTATCTTGTGTTCGTAAGCCGTGCCGCATTGCATTGACGGTGTGACAAACCTGTCTTTTCTAACACCCAGCTTCACCAGCCACCATCTGCGAAATGTATCTGTATTCCAGTTCCCCATGATGGTGGCGGTGTCGCTTGCGCCAAACCACCCGCTTCTGTCGTGGTTTCGTATCATAGCTTACTCACAGCCTTTTCAAGCGCGTCCAGCTTTGCAAAATAACCCATCAACTGCACAAGCTGTTTTTCGTTGATCCCAAGTCCCCGAAGCAGGTCGTTGTGGTCAAGCCCGTTTCGTTCTTTCATGGTGATTAGCCTTTCCAGTCTCTCCTTTATGGCAAAGATACTGTGACGGCTCAAATCGTCATCACCATCGTCTCCGTCACCTTCTGCCCAAAGGTCAAACCCAAGACCGGTACGCACGGCAACACCTTTAACGAAAGCTCTCGCCAGCGCGTTGTTTATGCGAAGTTGGTTCAACGTATCCTCATATACCACAAGGGACCCGTTCAGCAGAGGCATGTCGTAGGAAAACTCCAAATCGTCAATGTGGATTTCAACAGACACAAACCAGCATTCTGTAATCCTTCCTTTACTGGTAGTAATTTTGGCCTGCGGCCACAGGTATGTATTCGTTTCCGGGCACCTACGAGGGGCGTACCACACGCTGGATGCTCCGTTTTCGTGGAGCAACTTCGCGCACTTTGCCCAGCTCAAATAAGGGACCTTGATAACATTACCCTTCTCGTCCTTTGCGTCGCGAAGATCGCAAAACGGCTTTACATCCACCTGTATCAACTCGTTAAATGATTTCAGCATTATTCTTCCGCCTTTCCCACATACTCATTTCTGTTCCTCCCATGCGTCCCTCGCTTCAATGCAGCAATCGCACCCCACGATGACGCCGTCCTTGTTCTTGTAGTAGGTGTCCGTCTCCTCCCCACACACGGGGCAGACGGGCAGATCGTAGTCCTTCGGCTCTAAGGGCCGCTCCGGTTCCCAATACTGCATCACGCTTCTCATACCGGTCGACCCGCCGCTTTCAGCACGTCCCTCATCGGCTTTCTGGCCTTGAGGATGGACATGGCCCGCGCCGTGTCCCGTCTGTACTGCCGGTACAGGTCTCCCAGCTCCTCCGTCTGGTAGTATCCCTCGCCGTCGTTGCAGATCATCACGCCCTGCCGCTTGGCTTCGCTGACGGCCTTTCGCATCATCCGGTCGGAGGTCTGCATCGCCGCCGCCAGCTCCGCACGGCTGATGGCGTTTCGCCGCCCGTGGGGGATCAGCGCCGCGATGCGCTCCGTTTCCGCCGTCCGCTGGGGGATGTCGGCCTTGTCCTCGTCGCCGTACAGATATGCCCGGCTGGTACGCAGTGCCGCCTCCAGCGCTGTCATGACCTCCTCCGTGGGCAGACACACGTCGTTTTCAAACCGGCTCACCATGCATGTGTCGATACGGGGATCCACCAGCTTCAGCACGCCGCTGACCGCCTCCTGCGTCAGCCCCAGCTCCAGCCGCCGTTCCTTCAATCGGTTCATTACTGCACCTCCACCCATTTCCCGTTCTTAACGGTGTACCACACGCCGGGTTTCAGCGTTTCACCATCCACAATGGCGGACAGAATGGAGGTGATATCGCCATTGGCATTTCGCTCAACGCAGACAACGGCGTTTCCAATCTCTCCCATTACGCGCCCATAAAAACCAGTAGCCATAGCCACACACCCTTTTCCGGTGGCGGATGCTGCGCCCCTCTCGCCGGTGGCGGATGCTGCGCCACTCCAGCCGGTGGCGGATGCTGCGCCCCTCTCGCCGGTGGCGGATGCTGCGCCACTCCAGCCGGGGGC
>JABLTQ010038090.1_pt1 | contig 36814 bp, 25 predicted proteins | sample 7160101 | NCBI WGS metagenome assembly JABLTQ01 (sample SAMN14651228, study PRJNA627086) | human gut metagenome | isolation source: feces | host: Homo sapiens
AGAAGCGGAAAAGACCCAAAAATAGCCCAAAGCACACACGAAAACGAACACATCAAGCCAAGAAAAACTTTTTGGAGAAATTCAAAACAGTTTCTAAGTATTTTTATCCGCTCCTTTTGAGTTTGTTTCCGGTCGGTTTCCCCGCTGTCATCCCCGTAAAAATGGATAAACATCCTCGAATACAATTCTCAAACCGAGGCAGAACAAAATTTAAACGCTCTAAATCCGTCGGACTCACGTTAATATAAAAAAGCTCTACCTTCCCCTTTCCGGAGAATGATAGAGCTTTTTGAATTTATGTCCATTGCCACAGAACAGCCCACCATACTTTTGCCATCAAACGCCAAGCATGTCGGCTGTTCCGGAACAAGGCATTTGTTTTTAATAGTTCGGAGTGAATACGGTCGTTACCGAAGAAGGCTGTACCCGGCTCAGTTCTGTTTTACCTTTACCGGTCAATTCACCGATAATGTTGTCAATTACGTAATCGATATTTTCAAATCCGGTAGACGTATCTGTCAGATGCATCACATTGATCCAACTGTCCAGATCACTCCAGCTGCCTCCATTGGACTGAGTCCCGTTTGGAGCGAACAATACCAAGCGGCGTCCGGAAGGCATGCTGTCCCATTTGAGCTGCACATTTTCCAAGGTCAAGTCCGTATAGCTGGAACCAGTCAAATAAGGTGCATCTGTCCACAAAATGACCACCTGACGATGATAGCCGTCGTCTTTGCCCCAATCGTCCCTTGAAAAAGCAGTATCCAGCGCTTCCAGACCACTTTCCGGGGTATCACCTCCACCTGTAGCTCTCAGTCCATTGACAAATCCGCTGAACAGCTCCCTGTCATCAGGCATGGCATACACATCCGATTTCAACAGCCAGTCTTTATCCTCATTCTTGTCACGGAAAGCAATAACCTGGGTATTCAACGAAGACAATATGATGTTTGATTCAACGCAAGCTTTCTCAAATATGTCATAAAAATTCAGGGCATTTTTCTTTACCGTATTAATCAGTCCGCTCATACTGCCGGTCACATCCATACACATCACTACATCCACATTCAAGATATTATCGCCTGTAGTAAATTCTTTGATGACCGTATCATATCCGACCTGTCCGTCTGAAGAAACCTCAACATTGTCCACGAATTTCAAATTACCGTGATCGGAGCTGTTGAACTTATAATAAGCCCGATAATAATAAGTGGTGCGCGGCTGCAGTCCTCTGAAATCAACTTCAAATTCCTTATCCGTCTGGATGCCTGTACCTGAGAATTCAGGATTTGCATCAATCTTCAGTTTTGACTTGTCCGTATCACACACAATACCATATACTCCATAATCTCCAAATGTCTGCGATGCACACCAGATAGACCCTTTCAACGTACATGAAGATCCGCCGACCTTAAAGCTGGCCTCACCTGTCCATAAAGCCAGTTCTGAAAAGACCTTCTCAACCACGACATCAAACACAACATTTATGTCACTGACGAAGACAAAACCTTCATCGTCCTTTTCAAGAGCCAAAACGTCTATATCCACATCCAAGCTGATTTCCAGACTGAGCACGTCGTCGAATGTTTCGGTCAATCCGACGATAGAAGATGAAGTACATCCGCTTTCCTTAACCAGGAAATTAAAATAAGACAGAGCCTGCATCAGGATATCTTCACCCGCATACTGAGTCTTAATGGTTTCCCATTCGGCATAACTGTATCTGTAGTTGCCGATCTTTTCCATCTTTCCGCCTCCGTCATAAACCAATTCCAGAACGGTTTCTTCTTCCGGCTCATCATCCAAATAACTGAAATACAGCGAAGTCTTATCTTCAAATACAATCTGCGCAGGAAGTTTGTCGTCTTTTGACAAAAGAATATTCACTTTTGTCTTTTTATCCAACGACATATAACTCAGACAATCATATTTATCGTCTGTTTCGCCTTCGCGCGCTGCCGGAGCAGAGATTCCGTCACGATACAAAAAATACCCGTCGGGAGTCAGATAAGCCTTATCCCAGTCACCGATATCTTCCGTTACCATTGCTATTTGACCGAGCTTTGCCAGATTATCCCCTCCACCGGGAAGTCCAGGTTCATCATCATTCTTACAAGACACCGCCGTTAGCACAAGCAGTATCCATACAAAAAGATTTTTCGTTCTCATACATAATGTTTTTAAGTTTCATGGCAAATGTAGCGTCATTCGCTTAATTAAAAAAAGCATAATTATGCATTATATACCAAACAGATGTTTACGAATGCTAAGCAGACAAAAAAAAGGATTATACTGTCTGTTTTTATTAACCAAAATAAACAAAATGTCCTACATCTGCATTCCACTCAAACAATCAGAAAGCATGAGAGCCGGATGATACACACCCGGCAGGCAATAAAACAGAAGAAAAACGACAGACTTTACCAAGCGGACAGATCAGTTCGTCCATACGATCTCATCATAAGCGCATCCTTCCTCGTCCACGGATTTCCAGACCTTTCCATCCAATGAAAACTCCATGATCTTGCGACCGGTGCCGCCGGTTTCAAAAAGAACGGTCAAGGTTCCCGGACGGTCGTAATTGGCAGACACCGACAGGGCACGGCCGGCAAACGTGGAACACGGCTCGTCGAAAGCAGGCTCGCCGTTCTCTTCCAGCAGATACATCCCGCTCACACCGGCACGGACCACGATATATCCGCACTGCCATTCATTGTCCTTATCCATAAAGGAGAAAGGTATCAGTCCTTCAGCCTCCACATCGCCAAGCGCATGGAATCCGCTATAGATGCCATATACCACAGGAGTCCATTTTCCGTTCCCATTATTTGCGGAAAACAGCAGACTTTCCGTTCCCGTATAGGCACCGGGATAATCGCCGAACATTTCCGCTTCCAAACCTTCCGGCAACGGATATTTATATAGCGGTGCCGGCATAATATCGCGCGAAGAGGTTGAAACATAATCATTCCGCTCCAGATGGTCAGAGATGACCTCAAGCGTATAATCCTCCCCGTCAACGGCATGAAGCGCACCTACTCCTGACGGAGAGGCAAACAAGGCAAGCGTAGGATATCCGCCCAACCTTTTCCATTCCGAGGTGCAGAAGTCGAAAAAGACGGGACACTGCATCCCTCCGATTTCGCTCAGTCCGCACAGGCCATAGCACTCCCAGCAGGACACGGCGGAATGAAAGTCCGGACATCCGTCAAGCGTCCACCGCGTTTCCGGCTTTGCGTTCCACATGCATTCCGCCGTGCCTCCACCACGGGTAATGCCATACAGCCGGGCTTCTTCAGGAGTAGCACCGTCTTCCACGTACAATTTCCCCACACGCATCATTTCTCCGCTGCGCATCACCAGCACCTCCACCCGCGATTCGGGCTTCCGGTAAGGCAGACGGATAGAGATGCCGTCCGAAGCCGACTCCATAATTTCGGCCCTGTAACCCTTGATGTAACCTTCCGGAAAGCCCGGCTCGTTCAGGTCCCAATAAAACTCCAGCATCACATCATCGGTATCCAGATAGCCATCACCCAAAAGATGCACGGTTTCGCCCGGAGAAAGCGTCTGTCCCTCCTCCATCAGCCTTGCATTTTCAATGAATTGCGGTTCGGATGCCCCTTCGTCATCCTTGCATGCCGCCATGCCCATTGCAAAGACTGGCACCAGCAGAACCAGCCCTAAACGAACGTTTGTTTTCATAGCTTTGTTTCTTTAAATTCAGCAATTTATCCGTTTAACAAAGATAAGCAAAAGGAACGACAAAAATTTTCTCTTCTTGTAGAAATCCTTTATCTCCAAACTATTTAACCTAAAGACACATATCCTTTACTCAAAGATACACATCTTTAGGTTAAAATAAAGATTCTATTGGAAGATTTTCCGATTTTGTTCGCTAAACGATTCTATTTCCAATGCAATTCTTTTATACCTCTCACTTTGAAAGTTTATCGCATACCAGTCATACGCCCCAAGTACAAAATAAAAGCAGCATCCCTCTTCACACAAAAGCCAAGGCTCTCCTATTTGCTCAATAATTTTTCCAGTTCCTCATCTGAGAAGTCTTCCATCGAACCGCCCTCTTCCTGCGAAGCCAACAACTCATCCTTTATTTGTGCGGCAGGCAAGGTCATCATTTCACAATCCTGATAAGCAGACAAGTCAGCGCTGGCATCAACAGGTACACCTTCATCAGTAAAATCTTTCTGGTACTGAGCTATCACACGCAGACATTCCTTTCGAAGTTTCAACTGTTTTTTCAGTTCCTTAATATCATCGGTCGAAGCGAGCAATCCAGCAGCTGCACCAACTCCCGCACCTATCAGTTTATCTTTCTTCGATCCTCCCGAAGCAAGTCCGCCCAGCAAACCCACTCCTGCACCTATACCCACTTTAGCAACAATAGCACCTCCCGACTTAAGCGCAGCCTTAAGATGTTTGCGGGCCGTATTCGGGTCACATATCTTACCGTTCTGATCCACTAGACGATAAGTCTTGCGGATGGTCTGATCTTCGTTGCGGATTGTATCGCCATTCTCTCCTATTTCCACGACTTCCACCACGCTATACATGGGCATCGTTGCTATAAGCTCCTTTGCCGAAATGCTGTCTGCCGCATTATCGGCAGTATCGCTACCTTGACTGTTCCCAGTGGCAGACTGCACCGTTTCGGCTGCTTTCTTCAGTTTATTCAAAAAACCTTGAGCCGAAACACTCGCCGCACAAAAAGTAAATAACATCAATGTGCAAAAACTTTTCAAGATAATGTTCTTCATAAACTTAAAAACAGATTAAAGTTATTAATATATTTGGTTATCAATATTCCAGATTAAACAGAACAACGCTATTTTGTATACATCTTCACACGAAACTGTTTTTTCATATACGTACCTTGCGCTTGTTTCATCAAATTTTCAAACGTCATGTAAACAATCTTCTGCGGAGCATCCTCCTTGGGACGGAAAAGAATGCCGACAGGCAATTCGGTACGGTCCAGTTCTATTTCAGAAATGCCGTCTGCACCCGACTGACCAACTTGCAAAAAATTCATTCCCTCTTTTTTCAAGAAACGGCGGAACCGTTTGTCAGAGGAGAACATGCTGGATGCCAACGGTGTAAAACCACGATAAATCCAGACCTCCACCCCCGGAATCGGATTACCCTCAGAGAATGTCTTCCACTCAACAAAGGTGAACTTGATCTGCAGATTCATACCCTTCAGCAGCTTTTCCATCAACTCTATGCGCCTTAAATAATAATCATCCGGGTTAAACTTATAGACCTGCTCAATATACTGAATGGCATAAGATGCATATTTGGCCACATCGGCTTGAGTAACATTACCCTCTTTTTTCATCCGCTCAATCGCACGGTAACATCTAGAAGTCATTCCATCATAAAGCAAGCACGAGTCGCATAGAGCAATGGCCGACTGTATGACAGGTTTCATCTCTGCAACAACTCTTTCACCCGTCTGCAATGCCTTATCGTAAGCCTCGCGAGCCGGCTTGTATTTACGCATACCGAACAAACGGCCACCTTCATCCATCAGAGCACTGCATTGGCTGGTGAAAACCTCTTTTTCCACAACAATAGGCAGAACGACATAACAACGTTTCATACGGGGAGTGAGGTCATCAATACTCACCGACAGATAGTTAGTGCCTTCACCGTAAAGCATTACACTGGAAATGGAAGCAAGACGCACCTGAGCCGAATCTAATTTCACGGCCAAACTATCCATTTCATCCCATTCCGAAGCATCCGAAGCCAAGTCACCGCTATCAACAAGTACGTCAAGCTCAGCCTGACGTTTGGCAAGACGTTGCACCTCCTTACGCGCCTCATCCAGTTTGGCCAAAGGAATTACCACATCAACCACCAGCAAAGAATTATCAGTTTCGCTGATATGGCTGGTAATTTTCGCTCCAAGTTTGGGCGAACACTTCACTTGCAGGCTCTTCAGAGTGGTAGTAAACTCAAGAGCGGCCTCAGTAGCATTGAAATGCACATCGTTTGCTTGTGTCTGTTCTTCATAACGAATAGGGTTTTCCACTTCATCCAAACGATAGGCAACCAAAAAATTGGGATTCTTCAAATTAACCAATTGAGAGGAGCGGTACGGGCTTCCCATACGACTCACCTCCAGCTTGGGCTGCTTCGTATCGCGCGCATCAATAATGACATAATAGCGAAACCAACCATCGCTCCCCGTCCCCTTGAAACGTACGGAAATGGGATAAGCCTTATTGACCACATCAATGACCAAATCTTTGTGCTTCGACAGCAGCAGCACTCCCCGATTGCCATCAAGCATCTCAAAACAATCGTCATCGGGAGAAGGACTAAGTTCGTTAACGCCAGCCTGCGACCAAAGCGGCAAGGCCAAGCAACAAAAACACAACACCCAAAAAATTCGTTTCATATCCGTTTGCATCAAAGTAAACATTACAATCAAAGGTCAAAAGCTCCCAAAGTTGAGATATCATCGTCAGGCTTCTGACGCACACCGCCCACCCACTCAGGCTGCCAAGTACGCACGTGTATCAGAGGACTGCCGCCATTTTCCGGAAATTCCCAAAGCAAAAAGAGATACCCCTTATCACTGTAAGTACTTGAGCTCCATTCCTGATGCAGGCGCACACCGTACATATTAGGATTGACCAGCGAACGGGTAATGCCGGCACAACCGCCCTCCTCGCCATTTTCGCCAATTTCACTAAATTTGACGTTAATCCATTTATTGCGCAGAAAAGCTTTCTTCAAGTTGCGAATATATTCTTCCTTGCTTTGTTTGGTATATTCCACCTTTTGTGTCATAAAAGCATTATCGGCATTAGGGCGAACGGAAACAACCTTTCCGGTGATAATCAGCGCATCATCACTGAAAATCTGATTAATAAAATCAATATCTTTCTGATTATAAGCTGTACGGAAGCGCTCGATATACTGCATGATAATCATTTGCTTCTCTTTCTCCACCACATTTCCACAATGTTCCAAACTTTCAGACAATTGAGCGTCCAATGCCAGACGAAAATCGGTCAAACGGCCTTGTGCATCAAACTCCACAATTGCTTCCTGATAAGTACCCACGCCGAAATCCTCTCCTTCCGGCGTTATAATCAGAGGAATGTGGCTCACCATCATCGAACCATCCTTAAACACCCAACAACGTTCTACGACCTCATCATCATCGCAATAAAACGGTGTAACCGCCCACAAACGCACCAGCGAACGCAACGAGAAATTATCCATAGGCAAGTCTTTTGTTGTGAGGACAGTTTTGGTCTGCTGGGCACGGTTTATTTCGGTTAACACAATCCCCAAATTACGCTGGGCATTCTCAAGACCTGCCGGACGATTCACACCCTCATCAATGGTGAGAGTAACTTCCACCGCCTGGCAATCATTCGCTCCCCATGCCAGAATGACGGCAAACAAGAGCACTACACGCATCAGTATATTTCTCATAATATCCATGTTCGCTATTAAAGTGTTATTATTTTTCATTTCCCTCTATTTTTATGCCAATAGCTCCACAGCCACGGTAATTTGCCACTCCATCAGGCTGATTTGTTTTCACATTGCGGCGATTAAGGCCTGGTGTCAGAATACCCACCACCTTAGCCTGCTGATTATAGATAATGAGATAATACTCATTAGGGTCGTCCAGTGAGGCATAACGTCCATACTCCTCAATTTTTCCTTCGCTCTTCAGTTGCTTTATCTTTTCAGTCATAGCATAATAGTCTGTGATACCAGCCAGCAGACTAACGGCTTCGGGCAACACCGACTGCATCTTTTCTTCCACTGCTGGCTGACTCTCATTGGCAATGACTATGGCGTTTTCTGCAGGAATAATATCATCCTTCTTCACATAAACAAAATAACGGAACATATTGGAACCGCGTGGCATTGAAAGCGTTGTCCACAATTCCTTACGGTTGTTTACCACCAAATTCGCACTACCTCTCATTTTCTTCCGGGTAGCCACCCACTTGTTCACATTATCATACAACCGCTCTTCGGCATAAGCACGAGCATCTTCCTCCGTAGAAGCTGTTGACTCAGCATAAATATATTGTGAACTTTTTTTCACCTTGTTTATTTGCTTTTTCACGTCATCTACCGATTCTGCCAAAGCTATTACAGAAAAGCAACAGAAAGCAATCGCCAGCAACATCTTAATATGATACATAATTCATTTATTATGAATTGGTTATAAAAAATTTCTCTGTAACATTCTGAAGCGGAGTAAACGCATAAATCGTTCCACGAACTACTCCGTCACCGCTCAGCGTTCCAAAAGGCACACGCAAACTAACTGTATGACAATAAGCCAACTTCGTATGGACGGCAAAGAGGGTAGCGAACACTTCACTTTCGGTACGCTCTTTGACTCCCAGATAGAGTTTGCAGCCTGCAAGAGTACAATAACGCACAAACTGCTGCAACGTGAGCGTCAAATCTTTCTTAATATTGCCATACTTGTCTAGTGTCAGATACAAGGGAACAATCCGGTGAGCGCAGCCAGTCAGCAAAAGATTGTTTAACGCCTGCCAAGGATGCGCTTCGTCTGTCAGAAGACGATAAGCACCATCAACAGTACTGTCCCGATGCAGATAAAGACGGGACCGAATCTGTTCATTGAGAAAAGTTCCTCCGTCAGCCACAGACACACTCTCTGATGTGGAGAACGTACAGTCACGCCACGCTTCGGGCAGCGAATCGCCTGGCAATTCAGAGGATGTACGGCACACATCACGCTCAAACATCTCTTCCAACTCTACCAAATCAGCCCCCAACAAAGTCTGGCAGTCTGCCTGCACCTGCAAACTTACCTTTCCACCTCCAGCCTCCCATTCTATCAGATAGCCTCGCCGCTCTTCTTCGCTGATGCGGAAAGGCGTGGAAGGCGTCAGAGTCTTGAGCAAGGAAGCATTGCCACTTTTAAAAGAAACAGCCTTACGGCTGGTAGCTTCGGTTTTATCACTTTCTGGCAACACATCTTCTTCAAGCGCATAGCGTTCCACAAAATCAAGCAGATAACGGGATTCAGAAACAGCTGCCCAAGAAGTATCGAACAGTTTATATCCAATGTGTGAAACATCGCCAAAATCATTGGTACGGATACGCAATGCCTGTCCGCAATAACTCCACGTAGAATCGTTGTCAACTCTGACACCTAACGTATCAGGCAGTGCCAGTCCGATGCGCCGGGCCAATACTTCCAGTCCAGACACTTGAAACGAAGGGACAGCATCCGCACACAAGACGAATGCCGCCAACAACAGAGCCGTACAGCAACGCCGCAACATCATGGTTTCACAGCCGTTTCATTGCCATCGTGTTTCCAATAGCCCAAACCACTTATACGTCCGTTGCGGAATTCTCCTTCAAACGTATCTCCGGGCTGAGCCACGAAGTCTTTCGAGTTGACAATCTTGTGTGCCTGCTTGTAGGTAATGACACCATAACCATGAGGCTTGCCGTTCTTCAAGTCGCCTGTATAAGTACCATAACCAAGGTCTACCGTTCCACGGCCATTCACAACCGAGGGATTAGAATTCCGTTCAATTTCTGTATCGTTTTTTTCTTCCGATGAATCGACATTTATAGTTATGGTGTCACCCCCTTTTTTCAAAGAATCAGGTTTCACTTCCACCGTATTTTCCGGAAGACCAAGACCTTCTTTTTTCGACTCCTCATCTCCCCCTGTGAAAAAGATGCCATAGATTAAACCGCCCAATACTGCCACAGCAGCTATGATAAGGGCTATTTTCTTGCCGTTCCCATTTCCATTTCCGTCGTCATTATGTTTTCCACCGCCACCGCCGTTTTTCTCACGTAAGGGCTGATGACAAAGAGGACATTCAAACTCTCCGCCCGGTTCTATTTCGATTTCCTGTTTATAGTTCTCACAATCAATATTTACACAAGTTCCAACTTTTTTTGCCATAACTGCTATTTTTAATAAGTGATTATTTATGCTCCGCCCCTAAACGAGGCTTTTCTTTCGCTGAAAATTCATACAGAATGATTGTCAGCTTCTCTACTTTTGTATGCAAAGATGCCGCACACAAAAGTAACGAAACCGCGACATCACGCGATGCGCAAGTCATCGTCACAAAGTTTCTCCGCCGCCTTATTGAAGGCCGCGAAAACCGGATTATTCTCATTGCCATTGACCAAGGGAAGCAATACGTTGTCCAATGTTTCACCCAGTTTCAGCATCAGTTGTTTCCGCTTTTCGATATGCTTGTAGTTTGCATCCATTTCCTCCACAACAGCTTTCTTCAGTGAGGCGGCATCCATAGCCCGGCTCATCTTGCTCAGTTCTTTAAGCGTGACAATCATGTCTTCTCCAACTGGAATCCAACGGCTAACACGCCCCATACGATTCTTTTCGCCTGCAAAACACATGGTTTTCTCACCAGTTTCAAGATCTTCCCGAGGAATGATAATGCCATCCAGAGTATATGCCAAGAGAACAATCGGCATGAGGTCTTTTTCCGACTCCTCCTTGCTGCGGTTGAACAAACCGGGAAGGGGCTTGGAGAAAGTTTCAGTATGCACCACCATGCGGTTGACTTCACTGCGTGTAAGTATGTCATACTTTTCTTTCAACACACGCACATTATCAACATATCGGAGAGGGAAACCGCTATGAGCGGTAATTACAACGATCTGGTTGCTCTTAAAATTGACCGACACGTCACTGTCTCTGCTGAACAGAATGGTTCCGCTCTCGCCAAAGTCGCGAATAAAGTCATTGCGGAAAGTGTCATCGTCCTCATAAAGCGGCAACGAAAGTTGGATGATTTTCTGGTGGTTGGCCGCTGTTTCAGGACTTCCTTTCCCTTCTTCCGAGCCGTTGAAAGTGAGGAAGCTCTGCGCTGCGTTGTAAATTTCCTTGACAAAGCGTTTGCGCTTTTCAGGAGTGCTGCAGTCAGTATTCCGCAACTTGTCAAGTATATTGACATTTACAAGACGCATGTTCGCGTTCTTTTTGGAATACTCGTTCAGTTCTGCACGCGACTTCTCTATGCACGACTTCAATGTAACTTCCTGCAGAGCGCTAAGATTCATCTTCTTGGCCAATATACTGAAAGCGGCATTAGTAGCTCCCACAGCTTCCACAATGTCAGTGCGGAGACTGGCAGCATGCTTCCGCTGGCTTTCCTGATTCTTGAGGAATCCCTGTACAGTGTCGCGCACCTGGCGCGGGTCATATTCCTTAACGACCTCACCCCTCATATCGTTTTCCTCAGCATCGCTCAGCTTGCATTTATCTTCAGCCTGCTTCTTCATATTGTCAGCAAACTCCTCAAACACTCGCATCAAAGGCTCCACACTGTTAGCATTCAGCAGCGTCAGCATATTTACAACCTCTGCCAGCAGTTTGGCGGCATATCCGTAAGCGGTGATCGTGGTCATCAACGTAAGCTGTTCGCGCTTGGCATCAGCGAAACGTCCGAACGTTTTGGTCGAAGCGTTAGTGACGGCATCGCGCAACCATCCGATATTGTTCCAATCGCGACGAATGTCTTCCAACTGAGCGGCCAAATCTTCGTTAAGATAAGCTGTGCGCTTGTTAATCTTCTGCTTATATTGCTCGATGCGTTCCTCACATTTGCTCGAGAGAACCTTAATGTACTTGTGTACCTCAATGACAGACATCTCTCCCAATTTCCAACGGCTGAACAAGTTGTTCTCGATACGGCGGCAAATCTCTTCGGCGAATCCCATAAGCTGTGACTCGTAGTTGACATAGAATTTCTTCACGCCGCAGCCTCTATACATACTGTCAAAGAAATTATTGCACAACTGATTGAATTCTTCATACCATTCCTTCTTGCCGCACTCGGCCTGCACATCCTGCTTGTAACGGTCCACATACATTTCCCAAGCCTGCACGATGGGCTTCCAGTTGGTAACGTGCTTCTCAATGGAAGGAAGCGGCTTGCTCAAAGTCAAGTATTCCTCACTCAGGAGATTGCTCTCTAACTCGCTGCTTTTCTCCACTAACTCCACATAGTCTTTCCCCACCATATCCTCCGCACACTCGATGTACCCGCGGGCATCATCCCACAATCCGTAAAGCATCTGCATGGATGCCTGACGAGCCAGGTGGTAAGCTCCATACTCAACGACTTCCGTTTCGGGATACTCGATACGCTTCACGCCGAAGGTCATGAACTTACGGCTGTGAACAGGTTCGCCCGACTCATTGGCTTCAGGCAGAAGACCGTTGTTTTCGTTTGTTTCTAACCGTGCCATCCTTCCGTCGCTCATGGATGAAACTACAATTTTCTGAAACAGAAAGTCGCCCACGATATTCGGCAAGACTTTATGCAGGTTTACTTCCTTTCCTGCCTCATTGACGTTAGTATAAAGATAGGCCATATCGAATGCGTCCTGCCCCTTGAGCAGACGGCGCACGTTGCCATATTCGTCAGTATTTCCTTTCACGTCGGTAGGCAGGTAACGCCCTACAGACATGGCGTTCAGTTCCAGCAGAGCTGCATAACCGTTGGGCTGATAGAAACGGTTGCTGTCCTCCCCGCCGGGAATCTGAATAATCTTCTCGGGAACATAGAGATATAGCTGAATCTTAAATTTGCTGCGGTCATCTCCTGTACGCTGGAACTCATTACGGATCTGTGTCACGACATCGACAATTGAGCCCGATCCCGTACCTCCGCCCAATCCGGCACAAATATGAAAAGTCACGTCATCCACATTCTCCTGTTCCTTTAGTGCCCGCACACGTGCATGCACCTGACCGATGAACGTATTTTGAGGGAGACCGCACATATTGTTAGCGATCAGCATACGCCCGAAACGGCGACGTTGTCCGCCGATACCTTCGCTAATGATGGCACCGACACCTTCCTTCAGCATAGCCTCGTCCCGACGGTTTATAAACGAATTAATGCCTGGATATTGGTCCAGATTGTCCAATACACCCGTACCGATACCGTTGATAGAAAGGCGCTGGGCAGGTGACAACTGCACTGAAGTTCCCAATATTTGCCAATTCTCCTCGTTGTTCAAATCAGCCAGACTGGAGTCAACATACAAATACTCTATATGAGCACCTCCGGCCGGTTCGTTCGAACGGAATTCTTCATAAATGCGCTTGCGCAAGGCGCACAAGACAGAACCGCCCGTACCCCCTAATCCAATAACTAAATGGTTTGCCATATCAATATTATATTATATATTTCATTACTTCATCAATATTATATTATATATTTCATTACTTCAGAAATCATCGTAATATCTGGAACGCGCTTTTCCTCTATGGCCGCTCCCTGTCCTGCCCCCCTGCATTGCAGCAGTCCGCCGAAACCGGCCGGTCTTTTCCATCGTCTTGATGACAACAAAAGCCGCCACCAGCACGAACAGTGCGCTCCATCCCACACGACGCCAAATAAAACGGTTCATATAAGAACGCAGTTCTTCGGCCATGGCCGAAGCAATATCCAACGGCGTATGACCGGTAAAATCAGCTTCCCCAATAAAATAGCCAACCAACGGCCACTCATTTTGTATCGATTCTAAAATCTGCTGGCTGTCATCTGCGCCCAACATCATGCTTTCAGGCATACCCTGCACCCAGCCATTGACAGCCATCTCCACATTATCTGCATATGAGCATATAGTGACCGCACCACCCAACAAAATAGCCTGAAACGACAAAAAGAAAAACAGAACCACTCCCACCGCATAGCTGACAAAAGTAAAAGCACGATTGGAGTACCACGAACGTATAATGAAAAACATAAATGCCACACCCACAACAGTCAACAGCACACCTAAAATGAGATTTTCAATAGAATATACTATGATATTGAACAAAGCCCCCATGAACACGTGTGTTTAAAATAGTAATATATTAAAATTAATCAACATTGCAAAGCTAATATTTTCTATTTAATAAAACAATAGTTCAATAGAAAAAACAAAACTGATTCGACATTTGGCAACAAATATCATTTTACAATTTGTCATTTTGTCAATTCAAAAGCCCAAAAATCACCTTTTTCCAGACCCGAACGAGAAGAAAGAGAAAAACCGAATGGAGATGAAGCCAGACAAAGACAGTATGATCTTCAAAAGCCAAACAAGCTAACAAAAAAAATAGGAATAAGAAAAAAACATTCTCACATATAAGAAACAAACAATAACTCACAACACTATGACAATCCGAAAACTTCGCCATTCTGAAACATTCCGGACAAAAAAGAAGGATAAAAAGCAGGGTCTGAAAAGATGACGGGACATTTTCCGCCACATATAAGGTCATCCGGACAAAGATGACGGGAAACTTTTATCAAAACAAGCCGTTATTTTCACACGCTTATACGCCCCAATCCTCCCGGCCAGTCCGGAACCGCCCCCTTCACAAGGCGTATGAACGGGGTTCCGATTATATTTCTTTAAGAAAGCATCTCCAGAAAGCGAAAAACGCGTCGCGGTGCGGAAAGCAAAAGAGGCTTTCTGCTTACATATTGCAATGCAGTTCCAGTCCGTCGTAAGCAAGATGCACATTGGCAGGAAGCGACTTTTCAACCTCCGCATGAAGGCCTATCTGATGGCTCATGTGGATAAGCCACGTGCGGCCCGCCCCGATTCGTGCGGCCTGCGCAAGGGCTTCCGAAAGCGACTGGTGCGTCCAGTGCGGCTCGATGCGCAGGGCGTTCATCACCAGACAGTCCAAATGCTGCAAACAGGCATACGAAGTGTCGGGCATGGAAAGCATGTCCGTAATCCACGCCATCGGACCGATACGGTATCCCATGATAGGCAAAGGGCCGTGCATCACGCGGAAAGGCACCACCTCCACCGAGTTGCCCTGCATGTTGCTGACCGTGAAGGGAACGCCCTCCGCGATCTTTTCCAGCGGAATGTGCGGCACGCCTGGATAAAGATGCTCCGTAAAGCAGTAAGGAATGCGCCTTTTCAGACGCTCGGCGGTATCGCTCTCGGCATAGACCGGAATGTCACGGAAATGGCAGAAAGGGCGCAGATCGTCAAGTCCGCCCACATGATCGTAATGCTCGTGCGTTATCAGCACCCCGTCGATCGGACGGTAATCGTCCAGCCGGAGCATCTGCTGGCGGAAATCCGGACCGCAGTCGATGAGAATGCGCACGCCGTCCGCCTCTACCAGGCCGGAACAGCGCAGGCGGTTGTCCCTCGCGTCCGTGCTTCTGCACACCTCACACGTGCATCCCACCTGGGGAACTCCCGTAGAAGTTCCACTTCCCAATATCGTAATCTTCATGTCCATCCTGTTCTGTTAATCTGAATCTTATTCTATCACATTCACCTCGGGCGAAATCGCTATGCCGAACTTTTCCTGTACCGAACGGACCACTTCACCGGCCAGCCGGAGCACATCGCGCCCCGTAGCCCCTCCCCGGTTGACAAGCACCAAGGCCTGGCGGTCGTGTACGGCGGCAGGTCCCAAAGACTTGCCTTTCCACCCGCACCGGTCTATCAGCCATCCGGCCGGCACCTTCACACGCTCTCCCTCCAGAGGATAGGAAGGCATGTCGGGGTATTCCCCGCGCAAGCGTTCAAACTGGCTCCGCGGAATGACCGGATTCATGAAAAAGCTTCCGGCGTTTCCCATGACCTCCGGATCGGGGAGCTTGTTCTTCCGGATTGAAATGATCACCCGGCGCACGTTAGCAAGAGTCGGCACGGCGCCTTCTTTCTCCAGCTCGGCGCGCACGTTGCCGTAATCAAGACGAAACACGGGACGCTTGCTCAGGCGATAAGTCACCCCCGTCACAAAATACTGCCCTTTCAGCTCTTTCTTGAAGATGCTCTCGCGATAAGCGTAGCGGCATTCCGCATTGGAGAAACGGCACTTCTTTCCCGTTCCGGCCTCAACCGTGTCTACCGATACGATCAGGTCTTTCGCCTCTGCTCCGTATGCGCCGATGTTCTGCACCGCCGAAGCTCCCACCTCACCGGGTATCAGCGACAGGTTCTCGGCTCCATACCATCCGCGCTCCACCGTATAGGCAACAAAATCGTCCCACACAACGCCAGAGCCTGCGCGAAGTTCGATCCATTCCCCGGTTTCAGCCACCGTTTCGATCCCCCTCACGGCCGAATGCAGGATCAATCCGGGATAGTCTGAGAGGAACAGCAGGTTGCTTCCGCTTCCGATATGCAAAAAGGGAAGCCGAAGCCCTCCCGAAGAAAGGAAGGCGCACAACTCTTCTTCCGACTTATACTCAATGAAACGCGCCGCCTTCACGTCCATTCCGAACGTGTTGTGAGCAAGCAGGGAATAGTCTGTATATTCAGTCATACAATCAATCGCTTAAATCTTCAAACTTTACCAGACGCCACAGCCCGTTTCTCCGCGAGAAATGCAGCGTGTTGTTGAATCCGTTTCCGAAACCCTTGAATTCCATTATCTTGCGGTCTGCATTTTTCTGCTCGGGCTGGCCGTAATGCACATTGGTCAACCGTTCTTTCATCATCGGCGGACGGAAAGCGAACCACTGCCCCTCATCGAGCGTGGTTTCCAGAATCTGGAACTCGTCTTCCGGATCGACCGTAACGAAAGCCAGCGGACTGGACAGGCGTTCGCTCTGGAACACCGAATCGCACGAGAACTTCTTGTAGAAAGCAAAGAAATCTTCCTTCCCGTCTTCTTCTTGCGCCAGCCGCTCAATATTTATCGCCTCAAGAAACCACGAACTCCGCTTGCGCTCAAAATAATAGCGCTTGATCTTTCCTTCATGCAGATAAATCCAGTCGACCTGCACGCTCCGCAAGCTCGTGTCCTTCTCCACCTCCATGTCTTCTTCCGAATCGAAAAGCACGGTATAGGCCTGCTCTTTGCTGAAGAGCGGATCGTATTTCCATTCTTTGCGCTGGATACGCACCACTTCTTCTCCCTTGTAAAACGAAAAAGGAAAAACCACACGCGACTTCTGGAACTTAGGCTCCGAAGCGAAGTTATAGAAAAAATCGGCGAAACTCTCATCAGCCGACGCCGGAACTTCTTCCTCCGCAACCACAAGCGTGTCCTGAACCGAATCAGGCACCATAGTCAAAGAATCAATCTGCTCAGTCAAAGTTTCAAAAGGACCGGCTTTCTTCTTGCCACCTTGGCAGGATGCCATCAGTATCACCAAACAACACCCGAAAATCAATGTTTTCATTTACTATACTCAAATGTTGGGTGCAAAAATACCTTTTTTTTCGTTTCGGTGTAAAATAAAATAGGACTTTTCTTTTTTATTACTACCTTTGCACTCAGCAAAATAATAATAGCAAGAACTATGTTAGCAAAAATAGAAGAACTGCTTCATGAAGTAGAAGGCATGACTGCCAGCAACGCTGAAGAACTCGAAGCTCTTCGCATCAAATACTTAAGCAAGAAAGGGGCGATCAATGCGCTGATGGCGGATTTCCGCAGCGTGCCCGCCGAACAGAAGAAAGAAGTGGGCATGAAACTGAACGAACTGAAGAACCGCACGCAGGAACGCATCGCGGCCCTGAAAGAAATGTTCGACAACCAGGACAATGACACCGAAGGCATTGACTTGAGCCGCACCGCCTACCCCGTCGGACTGGGAACGCGCCACCCGCTTTCCATCGTAAGGAATGAAATCATCGACATATTCGGACGGATGGGATTCACCATCGCCGAAGGCCCGGAAGTGGAAGACGACATGCACGTATTCACAATGCTGAACTTTGCGGCCGACCATCCGGCACGCGACATGCAGGACACGTTTTTCGTTGAGTCGAACGCAGACGACGTGACCAAAAACATCATTCTCCGCACGCACACAAGCAGCGTGCAGGCCCGCGTGATGGAAAAGACCCAGCCCCCTATCCGTGTCATCTGCCCGGGACGCGTATACCGCAACGAGGCGATCAGCTACCGCGCCCACTGCTTCTTCCACCAGATTGAAGGGCTGTACGTCGACAAGAACGTATCGTTCACCGACCTGAAGCAGGTGCTTCTGCAGTTCGCCCAGGAAATGTTCGGCCCGCAGACAAGAATACGCCTCCGTCCGTCCTACTTCCCGTTCACCGAACCGAGCGCGGAGATGGATATCAGCTGCCACATCTGCGGCGGCGAAGGATGTCCGTTCTGCAAATATACCGGATGGGTGGAAATCCTGGGATGCGGCATGGTAGACCCGGCCGTGCTTGACGCCTGCGGAATAGACAGCAAGGTATATTCCGGCTATGCGTTCGGCATGGGTGTGGAACGCATCACCAACCTGAAATACAAAGTGAAGGACTTGCGCATGTTCTCGGAAAACGACACCCGCTTCCTCGAAGAATTCGAATCGGCAAACTAAGGTTTCCACATACAGCACAACAGAGGCCACAGAAACAGGTGCGGGATATATCCTCCTTGTTTCTGTGGCCTCTATAGCGCAACAAAAACTCCCAGGCCATGAAAAAAGACAGGCTCGCAACTCCCAGCTACTGCTTTATCCTGGCAGCCAATTTTCTGCTCTACTTCGGATTCTGGCTGCTGGTTCCGGTGCTTCCGTTCTATCTTTCGGAAATCTTTCAGGCATCCAACACCACTATCGGAATCGTACTGTCGTGCTACACCATCTCCTCGCTCTGCATCCGCCCATTCTCGGGATACCTGCTCGACACTTTTGCGCGCAAGCCCCTCTACCTACTCGCCTACTTCACGTTTACGCTGATTTTCGCAGGATACATGATTGCCGGCATGCTGACATTATTCATCATATTCCGCGTCATTCACGGCTTCTCGTTCGGAATGGTCACCGTAGGCGGAAACACGGTGGTGATTGACATCATGCCTTCTTCCAGACGAGGCGAAGGACTGGGCTATTACGGGCTGGCAAACAACATAGCCATGTCCATCGGACCGATGTTCGGACTCTTCCTGCACAGCGGAGGGGTATCCTATACCACCATATTCAGCTATGCGCTCGGCTCATGCCTGCTCGGATTCTTTTCGGCATGTGCGGTAAAGACTCCCTACAAGGCTCCTGTAAAGCGCGCTCCGGTTTCGCTCGACCGCTTTATTCTTCTCAAGGGTATTCCGGCCGGATTCAGCCTTCTGCTCCTCTCCATTCCCTACGGAATGACAACCAACTACGTAGCCATGTATGCACGCCAGATTGGAATCACCGCAGAAACGGGATTCTTCTTCACACTGATGGCTGTCGGGATGGCAATCAGCCGCCTGTTCAGCGGAAGACTGGTCGACAAAGGAATGATCACGCAGGTGATAGCAGCCGGACTTTATCTGGTTAGCTTCTGCTACTTCATCCTGACCGCTTGCGGATGGCTCGTCGACTGGAACATCAGCATCGCAACCGCCCTGTTCTTTCTTGTCGCGCTTCTGCTTGGAGTAGGTTTCGGAACCATGTTCCCGGCTTACAACACCTTGTTTGTGAACCTTGCTCCAAACAGCCAGCGCGGAACAGCCACAAGCACTTACCTGACATCATGGGACGTAGGCCTGGGAATCGGCATGCTTGCCGGAGGATACATTGCAGAAATCTCCACGTTCCGGGTAGCCTACCTCTTCGGTGCCGCCCTTACAGTGGTTTCTCTCTTCTACTTCCATTTCAAGGCCGGACCGCACTTCCAAAAGAACAGGCTGAGATAAGCGGGAGCGGACTAATCCTTATAGGTAAAGACAAAAATATGGGAGAAATGATTCTTTACCTTTTTTATCTGAACGGAAAGAATAAATGACCGGAAAAGGTCGGGATGACGCAAAAGAAAGCCTGGCAGAAAGGAAGCATACTGTTCGGGATGCTTCGCGATCTTGTCCATGTCGGCAACCATTATGTATGAAGCGTCGCGCGAAAGGTTTGCCGTACACTCATCAAACAACGAATGGAAAGGCGAGGCTATCACCGAAGAGATGCAAGAATCAACTTTCTCCGGCCCGGAAACAATCAGCAGGCTGTCTTTCTCCACCACAGGCTGCACCTTATCCAGCCGCTCCTCTATCGTCTGCATACAGGAATCGGGCATGTACATTGCCCCGCTCAGATAAAAGACCTCGCTGTTCATGTTTACATCAAACTCGCTCCAGCATGGATGTCCGTCAACAAAGAAAGGAAGGGAGGCCGTGCGCCCATAAATTGTCAGATGATTGACTGACTTCGGCTGATGAATGGAAGAAAACACCGCATCGTTCCGCAGCGAGGCACCGTCTTTTTTCGCGTCAATCACCCGCTCGATCAGATTCTTCTGGTAACTGACAGCCAGCACTCCGCCCTCCTCATACACAGACAGGTAGTGCGCAGGATCCATCGGAAAAACTTCAATCTTTTCCCCTCTGTAAGTTTCCTCCTTCGACACAAAGTTCACATTGTATTTCCGGCGGACAGCTTCGACCAGCTGCCTTTTCTCTTCTTTCCCGGCATGAAAATACGCCACTACGTCCGGTTTGCCGGGAGTATGGAAACTCACGAGCAGATGGTTCATCCGATTGCTCAGCCCATGCGCGGCAGAAGAAGAGTAATTGTTCAGATCGTTCAGCACATCAGCCACAAGCCCCGTCCGATGCAGCGTATCCAGCTGGGCGGCATAGGCCATATCAGAAAATCCGTGCAAGAAAAAGTCTATATTGTCTATTTCAAAAAGGCCATAACAATCAGCCGGAACATACTCAAGCAAATCAGCCCCCTGATTCTTGTCAGCCACACTCAGTCTGGCAAATCCGTAAAAGCCGATTCCGATGCAGAATAAAATGACGGAAAGTGCTACACCCAACTTCACGAGTAAACGTAGTTTCATACTTTACACTTCTTTATGCAGCAAAGATAACAAAAAATTTAAAAAGCACAAATTAAGATGAAGTTTTTTTAAAATTTGTATCATCTGCATTTTTCCAGGCGCAAATGCACTTCCGCCTGCGAAGCCCCCAGTGCAACCGCCTCTTCATAAGCCTCTTTAGCCTTTTCTTTTCTGTTCATTTCCAGATAAATGTCACCACGCATCAGCCGGATCTCCACATCACGGGGAGCAAGCTTCATCGCCTTTTCCAGATCGAGCATGGCCATGTCCCAATGCTGCTGCTCCCATTCCAGATTGGCACGCATCTTATAAAGTGCCACGTCATCGGGAGTATTCTGTATAAGCAGGTTCAGCCGGTTGATGGCCGAAATATACCTTCCCTCCTTTTCATCGAGCACAACCATTCCCAGAAGTGCGGTCCGGTTCTTCGCGTCCTTGTCCAAGACCACATTATAATCAATGCGCGCTTCCTGATACTGCCGCTTCTGCATATAGATGTATGCACGGAACAGGCGCGCTTCGATATTTTCGGGCAGGAGATCGATGACATTGCAATAGTCCACGTATGCCTTATCGGTAAGATTCTCTTCCAGATACAGAGCAGCCCGGTTCAAAAGCATGGAAGTGGAATAGGGTATGATGTTCAACGCCATCGTATACGACTGGATGGCTTCATCCGCCTTTCCCAAACGCTTCTGAACAGTCCCCAGGTTAGAGAACAGCAGAGCGTTACGCGCGTTTGACGGATCCATTTTCAATGCCTCCTGAAAAAGAGCCTCAGCCTGCGCCAGGCTGTCTTTTTTTACACACGCCATCGCTTCTTCAACCACTTCGTTATAAGACTGGGCAAACAAACGGCCGCCAAAGAGAAAAAGGGAAAAGAGAATTATACAAAAGCGCACATAACTGATTGTCCGATTCATATTCAAAAAATTTTCCACGAAATAAGCAAACTTTCATGAAATGCACAAATGAAGCGGGCACAAAAGTCCTTCTGATAACTTTTTATATTACAAAACAAAAAAACGGCACCCGCTTTTTATCCTTTTTCAGAATAAAACGGGGATGCCATTCTGTGTCTTATCCGACGCGAAAAGACGTAAGGAATTACGCCCTCCTGATATAGTCAACGATCCATTCGCCCACTTCCTTCGTGCCGTACTTCGCTCCCCCTTCTACCTGTATCTCGGGAGTGCGGACATTGGCGTCAAGCGAAGCGTCGACAGCTTTCCGTATCAACGCTCCCTCTTCCTTCAAGTCGAAATGCTCGAACAGCATAGCGACAGAAAGAATCTGGGCAAGCGGATTGGCGATATTCAGCCCTTTCGCCTGCGGCCACGAACCGTGGATCGGCTCAAAAACCGGTGTGCTTTCACCTGTAGACGCAGACGGCAGAAGTCCCATCGAACCGCTGATGCAGGAACCTTCGTCTGTCAGGATATCACCGAATGTATTTTCTGTCACCATCACGTCAAAGAAAGTAGGCTCCTGAATCATGCGCATAGCCGCGTTGTCCACATACATATAGTCGGTTGTCACTTCCGGATAACCGGGAGCCATTTCCTGTGCTATCTGCCTCCACAGGCGGGACGAAGCCAGCACATTCGCCTTGTCGACCACCGTGAGATGCTTGCGGCGCTTCATGGCATATTCAAAACCCACTTTCAGGATACGCTCTATTTCCGGACGGGTATACATGTTCGTATCATATGCCTTGTCGTTGTCCTGATACTTTTCGCCGAAATACATTCCGCCGGTCAGCTCGCGGATGCAAAGGAAATCAGCGCCTTCCACCAGTTCTGCACGGAGAGGCGACTTGTGAAGCAGGCATTTGAAAGTCTGCACGGGACGGATATTGGCAAACAGTCCCAGTTTCTTGCGCATGGCCAGAAGCCCTTGCTCCGGACGGACTTTCGCCGTAGGATCATTGTCAAATCTCGGATCGCCCACCGCAGAAAACAGCACAGCGTCCGCCTCCCTGCAGATCCTGTATGTTTCCTCCGGGAAAGGATCGCCCACCTCGTCGATGGCATGCGCTCCGCACAGCGCATCCTTATACACTACCGTATGGCCGAATTTCTCACAAACGGCCGTCATTACATTCACTCCCTGCACCGATATTTCCGGGCCGATACCGTCGCCAGCCAATACTGCAATTCTAAAATTCATGTTCAAGTTTCGTTTAAAAGTTATTCAAAATCATTTTCAATCATGTTCAGCATCTTGATAGTGGCCTTGATTGCCGCCTCTGTCTGGTCGGCATCAAGTCCTCGCGTGCGGAACTCGTGTCCTTCGCTATTCCACGTGATGACCGTCTGCACGAAAGCATCCGTACGCCCGCCCGGAGGAATGGACACCGCATAGTTGGTAAGCATGGGGAATTTACGTCCCAACGTTCCCTTATAGATCTTTCTCAAGGCCCGGACAAAGGCATCATACTGTCCGTCGCCGGAAGAACTTTCCTGATAAGTTTTGCCGTCTATCTCGATACTCAACGTGGCCATCGGCTTCAGCCCCTGAGCCAACGTTACAAAATAGCTCAGCAAGCGCACCTTATTCTTGTCGCTGTCATGCTTCAGCACATCGCTGATGATATAAGGCAGGTCTTCTTGAGTGACCACCTCTTTCCGGTCGCCCAGCTCTATAATCCGCCGGGTCACCTTTTTCATGGACTCTTCGTCAAGCTCCAGACCGAGGCTTTCCAGATTCTTGCGGATATTCGCCTTGCCGGAATTTTTGCCCAAAGCATACTCCCTGACACGCCCGAAACGTTCGGGAAGCAGATCGTTGCAATACAGGTTGTTCTTGTTGTCACCGTCGGCATGCACGCCCGCCACTTGCGTAAACACGCTATCTCCCACAATGGGCTTGTTGGGAGGAATCACGACTCCCGAATAAGACTCCACTACCCGGCTCACCTCATTCAGGCGGCTTTCATCAATATTGGTGACGGCATGGAAATGATCCTTCAGAATCGCCTGCACGCTGGCAAGAGGAGCGTTTCCTGCACGCTCGCCCAAGCCGTTGATTGTGGTATGAAGTCCCTTCACTCCGCTCAGGACAGCCGCCAGCACATTGCTCACCGCCAGATCGTAGTCGTTGTGCGCATGAAAATCCAGATGAACGTCAGGATAACGTTTCCTCATCTTCCGCATGAACTCGATTACCTGAAGCGGGTTCAATATGCCCAACGTATCGGGAAGCATAAAGCGTTTGATGTTGCTCCCTATCAGTCCGTCCATCAGTCCGAACACATAGTCGGGCGAATCTTTTATCCCGTTGCTCCAGTCTTCCAGATACACGTTCACATCCATATCCTGCTCATGCGCATAGTCCACCACCTGACGGATATCATCAAGATGCTCGGCAAGCGTCTTCTTCAGCTGAAAACGGCAATGCTTCTCCGAACCCTTCGTAAGCAGGTTGATGACCTTTCCTCCGGCCTGGCGAACCCAATCGACCGAAACGTGCCCGTCAACAAACCCCAGCACTTCCACCTTGTGCAACATTCCTCTGCGCGCGGCCCAATCGCAAATCATCCTGACCGCATTGAACTCTCCATCCGACACACGGGCCGAAGCCACTTCAATCCGGTCCACTTTCAGATCCTCAAGAAGCAGCCGGGCTATCATCAGCTTTTCATGAGGCACAAACGAAACGCCCGAAGTCTGCTCTCCGTCGCGCAAGGTTGTATCCATGATTTCTATTTTCGGATGATTCTCCATAATCTCGTTCGTTTTGTTTTTAAACCTGCTCAGCCGCGCGCATGTTCGAAAGCCTCGATCTTATCCTTGTTTCCAACCAGGAAATCAATGTCGTCAAGCCCGTTCAGCAGGCAATGCTTCTTATATGCGTTGATTTCGAAAGTTTCCGACTTGCCTGTAGCTCTGTTTGTAATGGTCTGCGCCGGAAGATTGACTTCCACCTCCGTCTTCGGGTCGGCATAGATGGAATCGAAAAGCTCTTTCAAGAAGCCTTCGCTCACCACCACCGGAAGCACAAAATTATTCAGTTCGTTGTTCTTGTGGATATCTGCGAAAAAGCTGGACACCACCACACGGAAGCCATATCCGGCGATGGCCCATGCCGCATGTTCACGGCTGGATCCGCTTCCGAAATTCTTTCCGGCCACCAGGATCTGACCGCCGTAAGCCGGATTGTTCAGCACAAAATTCTTGTTCAGCGAACCGTCCGGATTGTATCTCCAGTCACGAAAAAGATTGTCGCCGAAAAATTTTTCTTCACGGGTTGTCGCTTTCAGGAAGCGGGCAGGAATAATCTGGTCAGTGTCCACATTCTCCAAAGGCAACGGAACACACGTGCTGACTATTATATTGAATTTCTGTTTCATGGTTAATATGCTGTTACATTAATGTTCTCGGGTCAGTAATCACACCGGTCACGGCAGCGGCGGCAGCCGTCAGCGGACTGGCAAGCAACGTCCGCGACCCCGGTCCCTGACGTCCTTCAAAATTGCGGTTGCTGGTAGACACGGCATATTTCCCGGCAGGAATCTTGTCGTCGTTCATTGCCAGACAAGCCGAACATCCCGGCTGGCGGATTTCAAAGCCCGCCTCCTCCAGCACCTTATCGAGTCCCTCCTCGCGAATCTGTCCGTCAACCATCCACGAGCCGGGAACCAGCCATGCAGTGATGTTGCCGGCCTTTTTCCGCCCTTTGACTATCGAAGCGAAGGCACGGAAATCCTCGATGCGCCCGTTCGTGCAGGCACCGAGAAAAACATAGTCCACCTTTTTCCCGAGCAAAGATTCTCCCGGAGCGAATCCCATATAGCCCAACGACTTCTCAAAAGAAGCCTTTTCAACATCGGCCATTCCTTCCGTCGTCGGGATGCAGTCGGTGATCGCCATGCCCATTCCCGGATTTGTTCCGTAGGTAATCATCGGCTGTATGTCGGCCGCATCATAGCGCACCTCCTTGTCGAATACGGCATCATCATCGCTCTTCAGCGTCTTCCAATAAGCCAGCGCCTTCTCCCAGTCTTCACCTTTGGGAGCATACTCACGTCCCTTGATGTACTCAAAAGTCACCTCGTCAGGCGCAATCATGCCTCCGCGCGCCCCCATCTCGATCGACAGGTTGCATAACGTAAGGCGGCCTTCCATCGTCAGGCTGCGGATTGCTTCACCGGCATATTCCACGAAATAGCCTGTGGCACCGCTCGTTGTCATTTTCGACATCATGTACAGCGCAACATCCTTGGCCGTAACCCCTTTGCCCAGCTTGCCGTCGATCGTGATGCGCATCGTTTTCGGGCGGGACTGGAGAATGCATTGCGAAGCCATCACCATCTCGACCTCACTGGTGCCGATTCCGAAAGCCACCGCTCCCATTGCACCGTGTGTGGAAGTATGCGAGTCGCCGCAGACGATTGTCATTCCCGGCAACGTAAGCCCTCTCTCCGGACCTACCACATGAATGATTCCGTTCCGCTTGTCCATCATCCCGAAATGAGTCAGGCCGAAGTCCGCCGCGTTCTTTTCCAGCGCATCCACCTGCGCCTTTGAAACCGGGTCTTCAATGGGCTTGTCCTGATCGTGGGTCGGCGTATTGTGGTCCGGCACGCAATAGATGCGTTCGGGACGGAAACATTTCAGGCCTCTCGCCCGCATCCCTGCAAAAGCCTGCGGACTGGTTACTTCGTGGCAATAAAGACGGTCGATATACAACTGAGTAGGTCCGTCATCTACCTTCTGCACCACATGTGCATCCCATATTTTGTCGAATAAGGTATTCATGAATCTAAAACTGTTATTTTCTGAATTTATTGATACAATCGATATAAGCCTCTACCGAAGCGGCAATGATGTCGGTGTTCGCTCCGAAGCCATAATACATCTGTCCGTCGTATTCCACCTGCATGTGAACCTTTCCTACATCGTCGCTTCCCTTGCTGATGGCCTGGATGGTAAACTCCTTCAATGTCATCTGGCGGCGGATAATCTGCTTGACCGCCTTGATGGCAGCGTCAACGGGACCGTTTCCTGTGGCAGCCGCTTCAAAATGCTCGCCGCTAATGTTGAGCCCCAGGCTGGCCACCGAACGCACGCCCACACCGCTCGTCACCTGCAGATATTCCAGTTTGATATGATGGTTTACATTGCGGTCGGCACCTGCCAGAACAAGGATGTCGTCGTCCGTAATGTCTTTCTTCTTGTCGGCCAGCTTCAAGAAGTCCTCGTAAACCTTGTCCAGCTTCTCCTGGCTCATCTCCACGCCCAATACATGCAAACGGTGCTTCAACGCCGCACGTCCGCTTCGGGCAGTCAGCACGATCGCATTGTCGTCGATGCCCACATCTTTCGGATTGATGATTTCGTATGTCTGCACATTCTTCAGCACGCCGTCCTGGTGGATGCCCGAAGAATGGGCAAAGGCATTGCGGCCCACAATCGCCTTGTTGGGCTGCACCGGCATGTTCATCAGGCTCGAAACCATGCGGCTTGTAGGATAGATTTTCTGCGTATTGATGTTCGTGTCGATATTCAGATGCTTATGGCAGCGCAGAATCATGGCCACTTCTTCAAGAGCCGTGTTTCCGGCACGCTCTCCGATGCCGTTTATCGTTACCTCCACCTGCCGCGCACCGTTCAATACACCGCTGACGGTGTTTGCTGTGGCCATGCCAAGATCGTTGTGGCAATGAGTCGACAGGATTGCCTTGTCAATGCCGTCCACATGGTCAACAAGGTACTTTATTTTTGCTCCGTATTCATCCGGCAGGCAATATCCGGTGGTGTCGGGAATATTGACCACGGTAGCTCCGGCCTTAATGACCGCCTCAACCACACGGGCCAGGTATTCATTGTCGGTCCGTCCGGCATCCTCAGCATAAAACTCCACATCATCCACATAGCGGCGGGCATACTTCACCGCGGCAACGGCCCGCTCGATAATCTCCTCACGCGTAGAATTGAACTTGTATTTGATGTGCGGGTCTGAAGTGCCGATACCCGTATGGATACGCTTATGTTTGGCATACTTCAAGGCTTCGGCCGCCACATCGATATCCTTTTCAACCGCACGTGTCAGCGCACAAATGGTGGGCCATGTCACCGCCTTCGAAATTTCAATGACAGAATTGAAGTCACCGGGACTTGAAACCGGAAAGCCAGCCTCTATCACATCGACTCCCAAAGCCTCCAGCTGTTTGGCCACCTGAATTTTCTCAACCGTATTCAACTGACAGCCGGGCACCTGTTCTCCGTCGCGCAATGTCGTGTCAAAAATAAACAATCTTTCGCTCATAAGTCTGTTGTTTTTAATATTGTTAGGTTCCTCATATCAAGCAAAAAGCCTTTCGCACATGGAAGTGAGAAAGGCTTTGTATCATTTTGTCTGCCATATTACGCACGCGACCCACTTCCCATTGGCTTTTCCAATAGAATAATAATCAGACCGCATAGCAGAATATGGATAAACAATGTACTCATGTTTCTATTTTTATTTTCGGATGCAAAGGTATATCTTTTTTTGAAACGGCAAAATAAAACAGTAATTTTTTAGTCGGCAAAAATTATAATTTATCACAAGCGAAAGTTCTTAACAGACTTTCTATTCAAATAATCCCCATATCACTGACAGAATGCTATCAGATGAGGGCGCATAACGCTTCCACCTGCTTTTCAAAATCATCGCGCACAATCGCCTTGCTCTTCACCGCACTCCGGTAATTATAAATAGTCTGCGGAGAATAGAACAGCAGAGTCGCAATCTTGGAACTGTCCTTGATGCCTATCCGGACCAGAGCGAAAATGCGGAGTTCGGTATTCAGAATCTCTCCTTTCTTGGGAATAATCTGCTCATCCTCGCGCAGAAGCGCGTTGAACTCTTCAATGAACTGGGGATAAATGGCCAGAAACGCCGTGTCGAAATTGACGAAAAATTCCTTTGCGTCCGGTTCGGACATTTTGGAAGAATTGACGATCTTCAGCAGGTCGTCAATCTGACGAGCTTTCACCTTGCGCTTCACCAAATCCTGGTATTTGCCCAACTTGTCAATATAGGCCGCGCACAGATCAAGGAACAAACTGACATATTCTTCGCGAATATGGTTGGTGTTGACAAGCTTCCTGTTCAGCTGCTTCAACTCCCGATTGACCGCAGCAAGCTCTTCCCTGCGGAGACGCAACTGGCGCATCTGCTTGCATATGTACAGCAACGACAGAAGCAGCCCGACGGAAAGGATGCTGACAAAAGAAACGGTAAGCGCCAAACGCCGGCTCTTCTCCTTGTTCTGCTGCTGATAGGCCATGACAATGGAAGGAAACTTCTTGGCTATTTCGAGCAGGCGAAGACGATTGTTGTAGAATATCGCATCCTCCAGCGAATAGCCAAGATAGCGGTTTGCCAAAGCCACGTCCGCTTCACGGGTCTTGAATATGTGTAAAGCAAGCTCCTGCATCGAAAGGTTTTCCTTCAGTGGACAGATCTGGTCGGATATGGCAGACAATATCAAATACTTCTCATAGTCTTCATATCTGCCCATCTTCTTATAGACGAGCGCAAGACCGCACGTGGCACAGGCATAAAGCCGGGTGCTTACGTGAAGCCCCTCTAGGGCTTTCAAATAATCCACTTCCGCCTTCTTCCAGTCAAAGTCCCCGCCAAGGCCTTCCCTTTCGGCTTTCCGGTAAAAGTACTCCCTGCTGTCTGGCTCGATCACGGCAAGCAAGGAATCCGAATAAGCCAAGAACTTCTCCCTGTAACGGGGTGCATAGATGTTGTCGTCCGAATATTCCGCCCACACATTATATGCCCATTGGCAGGCCTGATAGTATTCTTTGCGCAGCTTCGGGTCGAAGACCGAACGGTCGACCGCAGAAAGAGCAGCGACGGCTTCGCTGAAATAGCCGGTTGTGGAAAGGAGATAAGCCCGGTAAACACGAAAAAGATTCTGATAGTAGACGTTGCCACGCTTCATGGCCAGCCTTTCCGCCTTGTCAACACAGACCATGGCCGAATCAAACTTATAGATATAATACTCATGATAGATGGAATCATACAGGCGGAAAGACTCATCCGAAGAGCGAGCTTCATGCACCAGCCGCTTCAAGCGTCCGATTTTCTCCTCCTTCTCTCTCATATAATCCGCCCGGTGTTCCAGCGCATATTCCAAACGCCGGTACAATGTGTCCAAATTGCCCGCACGCAAAGAGAATCCGACCAACCACAGCATTACCGCAATCACAACCTTCTTCGCCATAATCTTCACTTAATGTGTTTCTGCAAATATAAAGAAAGAAAACGAGATAAAAAAGTATACATTCAGAACAACCTGTCAGAGATTCATGCCCATAACCGTAAAGTTTATATTCCAAATACTGGAACGTATATTCCTGCCATTTGGGACATAAACTTTGCGCAATATCCGGAAAAAGACATCCGCACAAACAAAACAAAAAGAAACTCCAAAGCCCGAAACATGCACTGGAAAATCTGCGCTCCCATCTACTTAAACCTATATACATAAAACAAGCAATATACTGCATTACAACATTTTATGAATTAAACATACTAATACCAATCTACCTGATAACTACCCGAATACCACACAAAGCGATATGCAGACTATTTTTGCATCATCCAAAACTGGCAGATAGAAGCCGGAAACACAAGCAGCATATTTGTACACAACCTATTAAACCATTATTGATATGAAGCCTAAATTCTTTTACCTTGCAATGGCGTCCTTCCTTCCTGCCCTAACACAACAGGCAGATGCGAAGCTGGCAAAACACATCCACTTGCAACAAGATTCACTCAAGACAGAAACCTCACAGAAGCCGGAAGGAAGCGAACGGAACGTAATGCTGAATGCTTCGGACGCAAACAAGCCTCGTGAAATCCAGATAGGACTGCCTAGCGAAGATGTCAATGTATATGAAAACGGACTACCTGCCGTATATTCTTCTGCGGTACACAGACTGGCTGCCCATTGGAGAAGCGATGCAAGCTTGGGAGAGGTGGGACTGCTCACTCCTTCTGAATCGGCTATCATGACAGGAAACATTGCCTACTCAGTCAACTCCTTCAGCAAACTCGGACAAAAGGAATTTAAAGGAATACTGAATTACCGTGCCAACCATTTCGGGATGCAGCAGTTCGACCTAAATGTATCGGGCGGAATCGGTGACAAGTGGCTGTATACTGCAAGCGCATACCAAAATTTCGACCCGGGAAGTTTCGACTTGAAAATCGATGAATATTCCGACCGGACACAGCTTTACCATGCCGGACTTACACGGCTCTTCAATAACAACAAAGGCAAGATTACCTTGATGTACAAATATGCGAACAGCCGGAATCCAGGGAACTTCTTCAACCAGGCCCCGTTCATCTATACAGGAGATGGATCGGTAAAGGAGCTTCCGGGATTTCCTCTAGGGACCACTTCATACGGACCCAAGAACGGAGATATCGAATATATGGATATCATGGACGGACAAATGAAAAAAGCAAACCTGAAAGATCTTACGCATAACCGCTCGCACGAGGTTGCACTACTCACGGACTATGCTTGCGACAACGGCATGAGATGGACGCTGAACATGAAATATATGAACGCTCCGGAAGCGAACTACGTGGACTTCGGCGGAAGTACAATTTCCAGAATCACAGCAACAGACGGATATATTGACGGAGATGGAAATCCATTTGAAGGGTTGGTGGAAGGCAGACGCACATGGCTACACGCTGGAAAGGTACAGAACTTCCTTGCCACTTCCGAACTTCAAAAGCAATTCGGCCGTCACGGACTCCGTCTGGGACTGAACGAATGGTATTACCATCTGGACTACCACTCGTCTTCATTCCAATGGATAGGTTCCGTACAGGAATACCCTGAGATACTTACAGGACCTGACGGAAAGAAATTTCGCGGCTTCAACGAACTGAGTCCGGAATACACGGTCGGGTATGAAAACAAGCTGGCACTCTATCTGACAGACAACTGGCAGATAGCTCCGAATCTGAACCTGTATTATGGAGGGCGTCTGGAATACTACCGCATGTCAGCCGACCAGATTCCCTATACACGCTATCCCGGCTTCCACATCGGAGATGTACATACCTATAGCAATGCAGACGGATCGACTTATACGGAAACCATCGCTCCACACAAGGTAGTGAAAGACAAACTGAATTATGCAGCCACAGCACGCATTACATACAACATGACAAAAGAGTTCGGCATCACAGCCGACGGAACCATCGCAACCCGATTCCCGCGCATCAACGAATATGCCGGAACAGGACCAACGGAAGATCAGTACAACCGGGTGACCATTCCGCTGGTACGCGGCGGACTCTTCTACAAAAACAACTGGATTGACCTGACTTCGATGGTCACATACATCGCCAAGTCAAACAACATAGACCAGCAGAACATCACCAAACCAGGAACGACCGAATCGAAGACTACGCTGCTGATTTACGACATCCAAACTTTGGGATGGACTACATCCGCTGAAATTGACCCTTTCAAGGGATTCCATCTGCATGCGCTGTTCACCTACCAGAAGCCGGTCTACAACAACTACGAAGCGACCGTCACCTTCAACGACGGCTCTACCCAAACACTGAACGCCAACGGAAACATCGTAAAGGAAATTCCGCAAATCCTGCTGGAACTCGACCCAAGCTACAATATTACGGATGACTTGCGTGTTTGGCTAAGTTTTCGTTACTTTGGGAAGACATACGCGAATCTTACCGATGCGCTCTATTTCAACGGACGCTGGGAAACTTTCGGCGGTGTGAACTGGAACGTGAACAAACACCTCTCGCTGGGAGTAGGTGTAATCAACTTCCTGAACCAAAAAGGCGCAAGCGGTACAATCAGCGGCTCGGAACTTATATCGAAAGAGGAAGCGGCTCAGTTCAACAACACGTATATGAGCGGGACTTACCTCCGCCCGTTCACGATTGAATTCAGTGCAAGCATCAAATTTTGAAACAGAGAGATAAACTCTCACATTAAACAACAACTAATAAACAAAACCATGAAAAAAGTATTATTGGCAACAGCATTGGCCTGCATGAGCCTCACGCAGGTAGACGCAGCCGAACAAAAAATCATCCGTATCTCTACAGACAACACGGATCTGGTCCTGCAAGTGGCTCCCAACGGACGTCTCTACCAATCTTATTTCGGAGAGAAGTTGCTGCATGAGAACGACCTGAAAAACCTTCCGTGGAACATTCATGCAGGTTCTGACGGCAGCGTCACCCCAAGAGGATGGGAAGTGTACAGCGGTTCGGGCAACGAAGACTATTTCGAACCGGCAATAGCCGTCACACACAGCGACGGGAATCCGTCTACTTATCTTTACTATGTATCTTCGTCGACGCAGCAGGTGGAGGGCGGAACACAAACCACCATCAACCTGCGCGACGACAAATATCCGGTGGACGTGACACTGCACTACGTGGCCTATCCCAAAGAAAATGTCATCAAGACATGGAGCGAAATCAAGCATCAGGAAAAGAAGCCGGTATACCTCTCAAGATACGCTTCAACCATGCTTTATTTCAACCGCACGGCATATTATCTGACAGAGTTCAGCGGCGACTGGGCAAAGGAAATGCAGATGAGCACCCAGCAGTTGCAGCCGGGAAAGAAAATCCTCGACACAAAGCTGGGAAGCCGTGCCGCCATGCACATGCAGCCTTTCTTTGAGGTTGGACTCGACCAGCCGGCCGACGAGCAGAAAGGAGATGTGCTGATGGGCACCCTCGGATGGACCGGCAACTTCCGCTTCACTTTTGAAGTAGACAATGCAGGCAACCTCCGCATAATCCCTGCCATCAATCCGTATGCTTCAAGATATGAACTGAAAGCCGACGAAGTGTTCACCACTCCGGAATTCATCTTCACATTAAGCCACGAAGGTACCGGTACGGGAAGCCGCAACCTCCAGGCTTGGGCAAGAAACTATCAGCTGAAGGACGGCAAGAAAAGCCGGATGACCCTGCTGAACAACTGGGAAAATACGGCTTTCAACTTCAATCAGGAAATTCTTGCAGGACTGATGAAAGAAGCAAAGCATTTGGGCGTGGACATGTTCCTGCTTGATGACGGATGGTTCGGAAACAAATATCCGCGCAAAAATGACCATGCAGGCTTGGGTGACTGGGAAGTGACTCATGACAAACTTCCCGGAGGCATCAAAGCATTGACAGACGCAGCTAAGGAAGCCGGAGTGAAGTTCGGCATCTGGATCGAGCCTGAGATGGTCAACCCGAAGAGCGAGCTGTTCGAGAAGCATCCCGACTGGGCCATCCACTACCCAAACCGTGAAATGTATTTCTATCGCAACCAATTGGTGCTTGACCTGAGCAACCCCAAAGTGCAGGATTACGTTTACAGCGTAGTCGACAACATTCTGAAAGAAAACCCCGAAGTGGCCTATTTCAAATGGGACTGCAACAGCCCGATTACAAACATCTACTCGCCGTATCTGAAAGACAAACAAGGGCAACTGTATATCGACCACGTGCGCGGTGTATATAATGTGATGAAACGCGTAAAGGAAAACCATCCGGACATCCCGATGATGCTCTGCTCGGGAGGCGGCGCGCGCTGCGACTATGAGGCTCTCAAATATTTCACCGAATTCTGGTGCAGCGACAATACGGATCCGGTTGAAAGAATATTCATCCAATGGGGATTCTCGCAGCTCTTCCCGGCAAAGGCTATGTGCGCGCATGTAACAAGCTGGAACAGAAATACATCCATAAAGTTCCGCACAGATGTCGCGTCAATGTGCAAACTGGGATTCGACCTGGGACTGAAAGATTTGAGCAAAGACGAGCTGACATACTGCCAGGAGGCTGTGGCCAACTGGAAACGCTTCCAGCCCGCCATCATGGACGGAACGCAATACCGCCTTGTATCTCCTTACGAAAGCAACCACATGGCTGTAAACTATGTAAGCCAGGACAAAAGTCAGGCCATTCTTTTTGCCTACGACATTCATCCGCGCTTCCAGGAGAAACTGATGGCCGTAAAACTGCAGGGGCTCAATCCTGACGCCATGTACAAGATAGAAGAAATCAATCTGATGCCGCATACCGCATCAACTCTGAAAGCCAATGGAAAGGTGCTTTCGGGTGATTATCTGATGAAAGTGGGTCTGGACGTATTCGGATTTGCACAGACCCGGAGCCATGTGATATCCATCACGGCACAATAAACATTCATTTTTTCCTATATGACGAAGGTACTGCAAACCATTTGCAGTGCCTTCGTTTTTTTGCTATGAAATGCGCAGCTCGTGCAGGCAGGCTTCCACTTCTGTCATGCTTCCCATGTGTTTTCCCATATCATCAGAAAGCTTCACGCATTCCCTCCACTCCTGATTGACATTCATCTTGCAGCGCGAAAGCTTCATCACAATATTCGACGGACGATAGCCCGTGTCATTCGTCAGATTGGTACCGATGCCAAAAGAACATCTGATTTTCCCCGAACAATAGTTGAATATATGCAAAGCCTTTTCAAAGTCAAGGGCGTTGCTAAAGATTATGGTCTTGGTTGCAGGATCAATTCCCAGTTCCTTATAGCGGGCTATCAGCCTGTCGATGAACTCATATTCATTCCCGGAGTCACATCTCACCCCGTCAAACAGCTTGGCCTGCTTCCGGCTGAAATTGCTCAAGAACGAATCAGACGTATAAGTATCAGACAAAGCGGTTCCCAGATCGCCGTCATACACGTTCACCCAATTCTCAAGCGCCATATAATTGGCGTGCTTGTACCCGAACTGGGCCCCATGAAACATGAACCATTCGTGCGGATGGGTACCCATCGGCAGCATACTGTATTTCATCGCCAGATAACAATTGGAGGTTCCCGTGCAATACCGGGCATTCTTTTTCAGATAGGCAACAACCTTGTCCTGCACATCAAAAGAGAACCGCCTCCTCGTTCCAAATTCAGAAAAGAGCATCTTGTTTTCGTTTGAAAGCTTCACCTTCTCGGCAAGCCTTACCATCCAGTCCGCATCATCAGGTATGCGGTTCATGAACTGATTCTTGATTTCGGAAACGATAGCCAGCAACGGCACTTCATACAAAGTAACCTTATAAAGAAAATCGGTCACCTCAATATGCAAATGTTTTTCTTCATCCAGATAAACTTCTATCTTTTGCGGATCGAATCGAAATGATGAAAGCCACTCCCAGTATACTCTCGGCAGGAAACGGCAATGCTTGCACATGTATTCCAGCTCATTTTCCTGAAGCACGACCAGACTCAGGTTCTGTATTTCATTCTTCAAGGCCTCCAGAAACCCGAGGGTATATTCGGTTTCATCCCTGTCCTTAAAAGAAAAGGTTCCCATAGCATAAGGGAAAAGCTTGATGTACGCATACGAGGTGGTGAACTTATACAGATCTGTATCTAAAATTGTCTTTATAACCATAATCTCTTATCTAAATTTGTCCTTAATACTGTTTTTCATTGACAAGCACAAACTTACGGAAAATCTGTGGAATATCCGCCGGATTTCGGCAGAAATGCGAATTTGAAATTGAAGATTAAGCAGTTAGGAGGAAATCACGGAAGTTGGACTGAAGGCTGAAAACCGTTCCCAAGCGGATTGAAGCAGAAGATGGGGTTCCTGTTCATTACCCGATGAAAGTGCAGATTTAACAATCATCATTCTGCGCAGGTTTGCTTGTCAGGGTTCAACTCGTTGAATTATGGTTTTGCGGCCAAAAAAGAACGAGTATGACAAGGAGCACATTTCGCGTGCTGTTCTATGCGAACAACAGCAAGAAGAAGAACGGAATTGTCCCCATCATGGGACGGGTTACAATCAACGGGACGGTGGCACAGTTCAGTTGCAAGCGGAGCATCTCAAAGGAGCTTTGGGATGAAAAGGAAACCGTGCCAAAGACGTAAGCATTCGAAGAAATGCACCTTTTACACTTTGAGGTTTGGTTGTAGCTTTGCGGCAGTGAATACAATCAAACCTCAATTATTATGAACAGA
>JABLTQ010069186.1_pt1 | contig 36612 bp, 35 predicted proteins | sample 7160101 | NCBI WGS metagenome assembly JABLTQ01 (sample SAMN14651228, study PRJNA627086) | human gut metagenome | isolation source: feces | host: Homo sapiens
TTTAATTAATAGTAAACTAATATTTTGAATTAAGAGCTTGAGTAGCGCTAGCTTACGGATAACCTGTGAAACCTCGAAAGTCTTAATGAAAAATATTAGTTTACTATTAATTAGAAAATAAGAAAAATTATGTTTTTTAATCAAACACACATTTAATCAAATAAATTCATATAATAGCCTTAGGAGGCTAAACTATGGAATTTATATTTAAAACTATATTTTGGACATTAGCTTTTTATGGACTATTTGAAATAACCAAAAATGTTATATACATATTTACATATACAAAATTAAGATCAGATGGAATATATTTAATAATAGCAGCAAAAAATCAAGAAAATAAAATAGAATGTGTTTTACGTTCAATCTTATTCAAGATATTATATGGAAAAGAAGATTATTTTAAAAATATTATATTTTCAGATTTAGAATCTACAGACAATACTGAAGAAATTGTAAAAAAATTATCTGAAGAATATGAATGTTTAAAAGTAATTAGCTGGAAAGAATGTAAAGATATAATAGATAATGTAGATCAAAATTAGCTTGAAAACATATATTCTTTATGATAGACTATAAAAATAATAGGAGAAATTGATGAAAGTTATTGGAGAAGTAAGAGATATTATTTATAGAAATGAAACAAACAGTTATACAATTGCAGAATTTGAAACAGAAGAAGAATCAACAACAATAGTAGGATATTTGCCATTTATAAATGCTGGAGATACTTTAGAAGCAGAAGGAAAATTTGTAGAGCATAAAGAATATGGAAGACAATTTAAAGTAGATACATTTGAAAAGAAAATGCCACAAACATCTGAAGCAATACAAAAATATTTAGCTAATGGAAATATAAAAGGAGTAGGAGAAGCATTAGCTAAAAGAATTGTAAATAGATTTGGAGAAGAAACAATAAAAATAATAAAGGAAAGACCGTTTTTATTAGCAGAAATAAGAGGAATATCAGAAAATAAAGCAAAAGAAATATCAGAATCTTTTATAGAAAATTGGGAAGTATGGCAAATAGTAGGTTTTTTAGATAAATTTGGTATAGGAGTAGAGAATGCCAAGAAAGTTTATGAATTATATGGAACAAGTGCTATAGAACAAATAGAGTCAAATCCATATTTATTAATAGACTTAGCAACAGGGATTGATTTTAAACAAATTGACAAAATGGCATTAGAAATTGGAATAAGTTATGATAATGATAAGAGAATTGAAAGTGGTATAAAATACGCTCTTATAAGAAGTACATATAATGGACATGCCTGTGTCATAGAAGAGAATTTAATAGAATTTGTAAGGACATTATTAGATGTTGCAACTGAAAATATAGAAGATGGAATAATTAATTTAAAATTAAAAGATGAAATAAGAGTAGAAAAAAGAGAAAATGCAAACTACATATACTTAGCTCAATTTTTTGATATAGAAGAAGAAATTGCAATTAGAATACAAAGATTGAAAGAAAGCAAAAATATAAAAAAAATAAGTAATATTAAAAGTGAATTAAAGAAAATAGAAAAAATTTCAGAAATCGAATTATCACAAAAACAAAAAGAAGCGATACAATTAATAAATGAAAATAATGTTACAATAATAACAGGTGGACCAGGTACAGGAAAAACCACTATTATAAAAAGTATTATAGATATATACGAAAAAAGTGGAAAAAAAGTTGTATTAGCAGCACCAACAGGAAGGGCAGCAAAAAGAATGACAGAGACAACTGGAAAGGAAGCATCTACACTTCATAGGTTACTAGAGATAGGAAAAATAGATGATAATAATTTATATAAAAATACTAAAGAATATGAAGGGGCTCCAATTGATGCTGATATAGTAATAGTAGATGAAATGTCAATGGTTGATATGTTTTTAATGAATTATCTATTAAAATGCTTATATAGAGGTACAAAACTTGTCTTAGTTGGTGATGAAGACCAATTAGCATCAGTAGGACCTGGAAGTGTACTAAAAGATTTAATACACTCAGAAGCAATACCAACTATCCATTTGGATAAAATTTTCAGACAAGCTGCTAAAAGTAAAATTATATTAAATGCACATAGAGTAAATAATGGAGAATATTTCTTAAAAAAAGAAGATTTAGAAGAAGGATTACAAGAAGATTTTTTCTTTATTAAAGAAAACTCACAAGAAAGTATGGTATCAGAAATTATATCTTTATGTACAGGAAGACTAAAAAAATACGGAAATTATGATTTTTTTCAAAATATCCAAGTGTTAACTCCAACAAAAAAAGGATTATTGGGAACTAGAGAACTAAACAAAGTATTACAAGAAAAACTAAACCCTAATATAAATAACTTGCCAGAGAAATCTAGTATGGGAGCAATATTTAGAACAGGAGATAGAGTTATGCAAGTTAAAAACAATTATGATATTTATTGGGAAAAAGAAACAAATGAAAGCAAAGAATTAGGAAGTGGAGTGTTTAATGGTGAAATAGGAACCATTTTAAAAATAGATGAAATAAACAAACAAGCAGAAGTTAAATTTGATGATGAAAAAATTGCATTATATGATTTTGCAGATTTAGATCAAATAGAACACAGTTATAGCATTACAATACATAAAGCACAACGGAAGTGAATTTGATGTTGTTATAATGGCAATACCACCATCAGCACCAATGTTGATGACAAGAAATCTACTTTACACAGGAATAACAAGAGCTAAAAAATTACTAATTATTGTAGGAATGGAAAAAGTAGTTCAATATATGATACAAAATGTTGACAGTAAAAAAAGAAATACAGGATTAGAATATAAAATGAAAAAGATTAAGGGGGATTAGTTATTTAACTAATTTCCTTTTTTAGTTAAATAAAAAAATAATAAGAATAAGGAGAAACAAAAATTTTAAATATTAAAGAAAATTTATTAAATATAATTTATCCTCAAATATGCAGTGTTTGTGGAAAAATAAATTCAAATTCAATATGTAAAAAATGTGAAATAAAATTAAATAAGGAGATGAATGTAGAAATTGAAAGTAATATAACAAGCAGGTATTTTGAGGAATTGATAACAATGTTTAAATATGAAGGTATTATAAGAAAAATAATATTAGACTATAAATTTAATGAAAAATCACATACTTATTTAACATTTACTAAATTTATATTAAAAAATAAAAATGTATTTGAAAAAATAAAAAGTTATGATACAATTATACCAGTTCCAATTAGTAAAAAAAGATATAAAGAAAGAGGATATAATCAAAGTTATTTAATTGCAAAAGAAATAGCTAAAAATACTGATTTGGAGATTTTGAATAATTGTTTAATAAAAACAAAGAATATTATAGAGCAAAGTAAGTTGAATAAAGAAGAAAGAAAAATAAATATACAAGGTGTATATGAAATAAAAAATAGTGCATTAATAAAAAACAAGAAAATTTTATTAATAGATGATATATATACTACAGGAAGCACTGTAAATGAATGTAGTAAAATTTTAAATAAGGAAAAAACTAATAAAATAGGAGTTTTAACAATAGCAAAAGATTAGAAAAATTGCAAAAAAATTTAAGACTAGATATATAAGACGCAAAGGAGGAAATAATGGAAGATTTAGTAGAAAGTATTTTAGATTATATTAGATCAGATTATACAGATTATGCAGTTATGATTAATGGAGAGTGGGGATCAGGAAAAACACATTTCTGGAATAACAAAGTACGTAAAAAAATCGAATCTATGCAACTAAATGGAAAAAGGTATACTACTATATATATGTCTTTATATGGTATATCAAATCTAGAAGAAATAAGCAAAAAGATATTTATAGAAACAACACAATTAATGGATAAAAATTTAAGAAAGTTTATGAATAATAATGAACAAACAGTAATTCCAGAATATGCGAAAACTGGAATAGACATGGCAAATCTTTTTGGAGTCACACAAAATGGAGATAAAGTTGATTATGCTGAATTCTTTTCAACAGATGATAAAGTATTATGTTTTGATGACTTAGAAAGAGCAAATGTTGATGTTATAGACATATTAGGATATATAAATAATTTCGTTGAACATGACCACATAAAAACAATTATAATATGTAATGAAAAAGAATTATCAACTAAATTAAAAAGTTCAAATTTAGAAATGAAAACTTTTATTGCAACATACTTATTAGATAAACAAGGCGAATTAAATAAAGCGGATAAACCAATGGTAGAAAAAATACAAGATAAAATAGAGCATGTCTTTGATAAAGCTAATGATTATGAAAGAATAAAAGAAAAATTAATTGGAGAAACATTTGAATATGCACCTAAATTTGATTACATTATAAATGGAATTTTAATGAGATATGAAAACAATCCAGATTTAATTAGATTTTTAAGAGAAAATACCAGATTAATCATTTCTACATTTAACAAAAGTGGAACAAGAAATTTAAGAATTTTAAAACATGCATTAAATGATTTTAAAAAGATATTTGAAATGGTAAATAAATCATATCCAAATACAAACAATAGAGTTATGCAAACAATGCTTATATTTACAATAGCTATTTCATTTGAAATAAAAGCAGGAAAAATAACAAAAGACAAGTTTGTTAATATTAAAGATAATGAAGAATATAAATCTATTTTAGTATCTTCAAGAATATTAATGGATAATAGACAATTTTATATTAAAGAATTTGATAATAATTATTATTATAATTTTAAATCAGAATATCGTTTCTTTAAATTTATAGAATATTATGTTAGAACACGTATTTTTGATATGAAACTATTTAAAGAAAATATGGAAACAATAAGAAATACAGTTGATACAGAAAATTTACCTGCATATAAAAGATTGCTTACAGAAGAATACTGGAAAATATCAGATGATCAATTTGATAACATTATAAAAGAAGTATTAGAGCAAGTAAAAGAAGGAAAGTTAAAACTTATAGATATAGTAAAATTATTTGCATACTTTAGTTATTTTTCAAGAAAAGGATTAATTGACTATGATTTAAAAACATTAAAAAATACATTTTTTAATGGAATGAATTTGGCATCATTAACATCACAATATTGTTCAAATGTAAACGAAGAATTAGGAAAAATAGCAATTGATGATGTTGCAGAAGATATGGATGATATATTAAAACATTTTGATATGTTGAATCAACAATTATTAGATAAAATGTATAAAGAACGAGCAGAAGAAGTAATGAAATGCATTCCTATGCGAATGGAACAATTTTATGAACAGTTTGATAAAAAATGTATGGATATACCTATTTTTAAATATTATGATTCATTCCAATTATTCCAAAGAATATCATGTGCAAGTAATGAAGATATAGTATTAATTAAAGAAAAACTAATAGATAGAGCAGATAGATATACAACAAAAATAGAGCCAGAAATGAAAAATATAAAACAATTAAAACAAATAATAGAAGATTATATAAAAGAAAAAGAACCTACAATAAAAATTGTTTTACTAAGAGATTTTGCTAATAGTTTGGGATATATACTAGAAAAATATAAAACATCATTCTTACCTAAAAAAGAAGATAAATAAAAAATAAAAAGAAAAACTTTATTTAAAGTTTTTCTTTTTTGTATAAAAAATTCCTTTTTTGACATACTAAAATTAGACAAAAAAATAGAAGGAGGAAATCTTATGAAAGCAACAGGAGTTGTAAGAAGAATAGATGATTTAGGAAGAGTAGTTATTCCAAAAGAAATAAGAAAAACACTAAGAATAAAAGAAGGTGATCCATTAGAAATATTTACAGACAGAGAAGGTCAAGTAATATTAAAGAAATATTCTCCAATTGGAGAATTATCAGAATTTGCTGCAGGTTATGCAGAAACATTATCAAAAACAACAGGGCATATTGCATGCATTACAGATAAAGATACAATTATAGCTGTATCAGGCGGTTCAAAAAAAGAATTTTTAGAAAAAGATGTAAGTGAAGAATTAGAACAATTAATGGAAGACAAAGAAGTTTACACAAGTAAAGAAAATAGTGATGTTGCGATTCCAATAACAAAAAATGATAATAAGGATAGAAAATATAATGCACAAGTAGTTTATCCTATACTTTCTAATGGAGATACAATAGGTACAGTTATATTGATGTCAAAAGAATCAAATGGAAAAATGAATGATGTAGAGAAAAAAGTAGCACAATCAGCAGCTACATTTTTAGGAAGTCAAATGGAAATATAATAAAAAGTGTCAGGAAAAGTTAATATTTTTCTTGACATTTTTTGTGTTATATTAAATTTTATTTTTTATGAATGTTAAATTAATATTTTTTATTAAAACTTTCGAGGTTTAATGGGTTATCCGTAAGCTAGGGCTATTCAAGCTTTTAATTCAAAATATTAATTTAATATTCATATATAGCAAAAGAAAATGAGAATTGTTGACATAATCACATGTGTATTATATAATAGTATACATGAATTGATTTATAAGCCCTTTCATTTATATAATCTAATTCAAATAACTAACAAGGAGAGACTTAAATATGGAGGAAAGAAATAGAATTATAGATTTTTTCTATAAGCAACTAGAAATACTCAAATCTGAGCATGTCGAAGATTTGATGAAGGCACGGAGAAGTAAAGAACTAGAAAGAATTTTAAAAAAGAAAGTGATTTTTTCTCCTGTACAGGAATTTATTAAAAAGAATGAATCTTTAGGTTTGGCTAAGGATGAAATTAGAAAAGATCTGAGCTATGAAATGGCATTATATATATGCTGCTCAGATTTGGCAGATGAACAATTCTTTGAAGATTATGAAGACTTTCGAGTAATATTGTTTAGAAAAAATGAAAAATTGGCTACGCAGATTGGAAAAATGATGATGTCAATTAATTTATGTGATTTAAGCATAAAGAAACTTATTGAAATTCCAAATAAAAAAAATTAAAAAAATCATTTTAAGAAATATAGACTGATTTTTTTATAGGTAGAAAGGGCAAAACCAACAGTGTAAATTACTGTTGGTTTTTTTATTTCTATTGATTTTTTTAACAATTTGAAGTATAATCTTATAAGTGATAAAAGAAGAAGGAGAATCATATGAAAGCAATAGAAATTAGAAATAAATATTTGGAATTTTTTAAAAAACACGGACATGCAGTAATTCCATCAGCATCATTAATACCAGAAAATGATCCATCTGTATTATTTAATACAGCAGGAATGCAACCACTAGTACCATACTTATTAGGAGAAAAACATCCATCAGGAACACGTTTAACAGATTATCAAAAATGTGTGAGAACAAACGATATAGATGAAGTAGGAGATAATAGACATTTAACATATTTTGAAATGTTAGGAAACTGGTCACTAGGAGATTACTTTAAAGAAGAATCAATTCAAATGAGTTTTGATTTCTTAACAAAAGAGTTAGAAATTCCAGTAGAAAAGTTATCAGTAACATGTTTTGCAGGAGACAAAGACTGCCCAAAAGATGAAATATCTGCAAACTGTTGGGAAAAAGCAGGCATTGCTAAAGATCATATTTATTTTTATGGCAAAGATGATAACTGGTGGATTGCAGGAGAAGAAGGACCATGTGGACCTGACACAGAAATGTTTTATGATACAGGAAAACCAGCATGTTCTGAAGATTGCCAACCATCATGTGATTGTGGTAAATATGTAGAAATTTGGAATAATGTATTTATGGAATATTTTAAAGATAAAAATGGTTATTCTAAATTAAAACAAAAAAATGTAGATACAGGCTTAGGCTTAGAAAGAATGGCAATGTTATTACAAGGAAAAGAAACACCTTTTGATACAGAACTATTTGCACCAGTAATGGAAAAAATAAAAGAATTACAAAAAGAAGATATAATTGAAAGTAGAAGAATTGTTGCAGAACATTTGCGTTCAAGTATGATGATTATATCTGATGGAGGAAGACCAAGTAATATAGACAGAGGTTATGTATTAAGAAGATTAATAAGAAGAATGATTAGACATTTAAATAAATTAGAGATTGACTTAAATGAGTTATCAACTTTAATAGATACAAATGTGGATAATTTAAAAGAAATGTATCCTGAATTAGAAAAAAATAGAGATATAATAAAAACAGTAATATTAGAAGAAAAAGATAAATTTGTAAAGACATTAGCACATGGTGAAAGAGAATTTCAAAAAGAAATAAAAAAATTAGGAGATAATAAAAAAATACCAGGGCAAGTAGTATTTAAACTATATGATACTTATGGATTTCCACCAGAAGTGACAAAAGAATTAGCTAAAGAAAACGGATATGAAATTGATTTAGAAGAATTTGAAGAATTATTTAAAAAACATCAAGAAAAATCAAGATTAGGTGCAGAGCAAAAATTTAAAGGTGGACTAGCAGATCAAAGTGAAAATACAATAGCATATCATACAGCTACACATTTATTAAATGCAGCTTTAAAAGTTGTACTTGGACCAGATACACATCAAAGAGGTTCAAATATAACTGCAGAAAGAATGAGATTTGATTTTAACTGTGATCATAAATTAACAGATGAGGAAAAACAAAAAACTGAAGAATTAGTAAATAAATGGATAAAAGAAGAATTACCTGTTACAGTAGAAACAATGAAAAAAGAAGATGCTGTAAAATCAGGAGCAGAGTGTATGTTTATAGAAAAATATCCAGATGAAGTTACTGTTTATTCAATAGGAGATGTATCAAAAGAACTTTGTGGAGGACCTCATGTAAAAAATACAAGAGAGCTTGGAAGATTTAAAATAAAAAAAGAAGAATCTAGCTCATCAGGAGTAAGAAGAATAAAAGCAGTTTTAATTAAAGAATAAAAAAATGTGAAGAATAGCAGTTTGGCATAGTATATTAATAGCTAAATTGCTTTCTTAAATTATATAAATAGTAAGGAGAAAACAAAAATGGAAGATTGTTTATTTTGTAAAATTATAAAAGGTGAAATACCATCAACAAAAGTATATGAAGATGAAGATATATTAGCATTTGAAGATATTAACCCAGCAGCACCAATTCATACATTAGTTATTCCTAAAAAACATATTACATCACTAGCACATATGGAAAAAGAAGATGAAGAAATTATTGGTAAAATTTATGGTGTTATTAATAAAATTGCAGAAGAAAAAGGCGTAAAAGAAAAAGGTTATAGAGTAATTGTTAATTGCGGTAAAGATGGGGGACAAGAAGTAATGCATTTACATTTTCACTTGTTAGCAGGAAGAGAACTAGGAGAAAAAATAGTATAATAATTAATAAAAAAAGCATAAAAAGATATTAAATGTTTTTTCTTGATATTATATATATAATTATGCTATAATTAATATGATGTTAAATATATACGGAGGTAAAAAATGTTTGAGAGTAAATATAGTAAAGTATTAACAGTTATTTTGGTAATTGTAATAGTAGCTATAGTAGGGCTATTAGGCTTTTTAGGTTATGATTATTATAAAAAATATATGGTAACAAAAGATACAGAGGGATTTGTTGATAATTTCCAAGGAGAAGTATCTGACCAAGAAGGTGGAGACGATGTTGTAAGTACAGATGGAAATCCATTTGAACAAGAAAAAGATAAAAATTCATCAACAACTAAAAAAACTTATAAAGGTTTTGGAGTTTTAGGAACAATGGAAATTCCAACAATAAAACTTAAATATCCTGTACTTGAAAAAGTTACAAAAAAATCAATTGAAACTGCAATAGCATTTTTATATGGATCTGGATTAAATGAAGCAGGAAATAGTGTAATTATAGGACATAATTATAGAAATGGATTATTTTTCTCTAATATTAAAAAATTAAATATAGGAGATAAAATATATATAACAGATAATTCAGGAAAAAAATTAACATATTCAATATATAATAAATTTGAAACAACACCAGAAGATACATCATTCTATCAAAGAGATACAGGAGGAGTTCCAGAAGTTACTTTATCAACTTGTACAGATGATAGTAAAGCAAGATTAATTATATTTGCTAAAGCTGAATAAAAATAAATATGGGGGCACAGTTAATAAAAAACTGTGTCTTTAATTTTATTTAAAAAACTTCTTTATTTTTTTTAATAAATTGTATATAATAAATGTAAATTTATAAATTGCCATTTAAACCCGGAACTAGTGGCAACTTAGTTTTAATTAAGAGGTGCAAACATGAATAAGAAACAGGCAGAAAAAAGAATTCAAGAATTGAGAGAAAAAACTGAATATTATGCAAAGAAATATTATGATGATGACAAACCAGAAATATCAGATTTTGAATATGATATGTTAATGGTAGAATTAAGAAATTTAGAAAAGGATTTTCCAGAGTTTAAATCAAAAGATTCTCTTACTCAAAAGGTGGGAGGTCATGTAAAGGAAGGGTTTGAGAAAGTTACTCATGAGGTTCCTTTGCAGAGTTTACAAGATGTTTTTAGTATTCAAGAAGTAATTGATTATGTAGAAAAAATCAATCAAAAAGCAGAAGAAAGTAATATAAAAAATAAAAGATATGTTGTAGAAACAAAGATAGATGGATTGTCAGCTGCACTTGAATATAAATCAGGAAAATTTGTAAGAGGTGCTACAAGAGGAAATGGACTAGTAGGAGAAGATGTAACTCAGAATTTAAAAACTATAAAAACAATTCCAATGGAATTAAAAGAAAAAATAGATATAACAGTTCGTGGAGAAGTTTTTATTTCTAAAGAAGATTTTGAAAAAATGAATCAAGAAAGAGAAGAAAACGAGGAAGAGTTATTTGCTAATGCTAGAAATGCAGCAGCAGGATCACTTAGACAGTTAGATAGTAAAATAACTAAAAAAAGACCTTTAGATATATATATATTTAATGTTCAAAAAATAGAGGGAAAAGAATTTAACTCACATTTTGAGGAACTAGAATATTTATCAAAATTAGGTTTTAATGTAAATCCTGTTCGTATTGAATGTAATACAATAGAAGAAATTGAAAATGCTATAAAAAAAATAGGAGAAGATAGAGAAAATTTAACATTTGGAATTGATGGAGCTGTTATAAAAGTAGATGATTTAAAATTTAGAGAAATTTTAGGGACAACAGCTAAAACCCCAAGATGGGCAATTGCATATAAATATCCACCAGAGAAAAGAGAAACAATTTTAAAAGATATTATATGTCAAGTTGGTAGAACAGGTGCAATTACTCCAATGGCAATACTGGAGCCGGTAAAAGTTGCTGGTTCAACAATATCTAAAACTACACTTCATAATGAAGATTTTATAAAAGAAAAAGAACTAGAAATTGGTGATACAGTAGTAATACAAAAAGCCGGAGATGTTATACCAGAAATTGTAGAAGTAAAAAAAGAAAAAAGAACAGGTAAAGAAAAAGAATTTAATATGCCAAAGAATTGTCCTGTATGTGGAGCGCCAGCTATAAGAGAAGAAGGCGAAGCGGCAATAAGATGTACAGGAATAGAATGTCCAGCAAAACTATTTAGAAATCTAGTTCACTTTGTATCAAGAGAAGCTATGAATATAGATGGGTTAGGAGAAAATATTATAGGACAACTTCTAGACAGAAATCTTATTAGTAATATAGCAGATATTTATTCATTAACTTTTGAAGATATAGCATCATTAAAAAAGAATGGCAATAAATTTGCACAGAATTTAATAAATAGTATTAACAATAGTAAAGAAAATGATTTATATAGATTAATTACAGGGCTTGGAATTAGAAATGTTGGAGTTAAAGCATCAAAAATACTAGCTAGAAAATATAAGAATATAGACAACTTATTTAATGCAACATTAGAAGAGTTAAGTATTATTAATGATATTGGACCAATTATGGCAAATAATATTGTAGAATTTTTCAAACAAGAACAAACTATAGATTTAATTAATAGATTTAAGCAATATGGAGTAAACACTCAAAGCTTAGAAAATGATGTAGAAGATAATCGTTTTGAAGGAAAAATATTTGTGCTAACTGGAAGCTTAGAAAATTATACAAGAACAGAAGCTGCTGATATAATAGAAAAATTTGGAGGTAAAACTTCAAGTACTGTATCTAAAAAAACAAGTTATGTACTAGCAGGAGAAGAAGCAGGAAGTAAATTAACAAAAGCACAAAACTTGGGAGTTGAAATTATAACAGAAGAACAATTTGAAAATATGATAAAATAAAAAAGAAGGGAGAATATGTAATATATAATATATTATATATAAGAATATATGGAAGGTTATACATTTGAACAAATGTGGCTAGATTTAAAAAATGGATATCAAATATATTATACTTATGTAGGTAACAGATATTTATTATTTAAAACTGCTGAAAATTGTTATACTCAAAAATTACTATCAAAAGAAAAGAAAAATCCACAACCAAAAATGTTAATGTTAACACTAAAAAGGGTAAAAGAAATGTTCCCAGATATGGAAGATATTGAATATAAAATTGGTGGAATATCAGAGTAAATAAAAAATAAAAAGAATTGGAGAATGATAAAAATGGCAACAATAATAGATGGAAAAGTCTTAGCAAAAAAAATAAGACAAGAATTAAAAGAAGAATGTAATGAATTGCGTTCAAAAAAAATAATTCCAAAACTTGCTGTGATAATGGTAGGTGATAATCCAGCATCAAAAGTCTATGTAAGAAATAAAAGTAAAGCTTGTGAAGAAATTGGAATTGAATATGAAGAATATCTTTTAAATGAAAATACAAAACAAGAGGAATTAATAGAATTAATAAAAAAACTAAATGAGGATAAAACCATAAATGGAATTTTATTACAAAGTCCGATTCCAAATCATTTAAATATAAATCAAGCGTTTAAGACAATCACATATAGAAAAGATGTAGATGGATTTACTCCATCTAGTGTAGGAAAATTATCAATAGGAGAAGATACATTTATTTCATGTACACCATATGGTGTTATAAAAATGTTTGAAGAATATAATATTGATTTAATAGGTAAAGATGTTGTAATTGTAGGGAGAAGTAATATTGTTGGAAAACCACTTGTACAATGTTGTTTAAACAAAAATGCAACTGTTACTGTATGCCATTCTAAAACAAAAGATTTAAAAGAACATACTAAAAGAGCTGATGTATTAATTGCAGCAATAGGAAAGCCAAAGTTTATTACAGCAGACATGGTGAAAAAAGATGCAGTAGTAATAGATGTAGGAATTAATAGAGATGAAAATGGAAAATTAGTAGGAGATGTAGATTTTGAAAATGTGGAGAAATTAGCAAGTTATATAACACCAGTTCCAGGGGGAGTTGGACCAATGACAATAGCTATGCTAATGAATAATGTTATAAAAGCTACAAAAGAACAAAATGACAAAAATTCGGAATTTTAAAACATAAATAAAGATAATTAAATATAAAGAGGGGCATTATTTTATTAATAGTGTCCTTTTTTATATGGCACTATAATATTAGAGTTAACAAATTTTAACTAATAGTAAATTAATATTTTTCATTAAAACTTTCGAGGTTTAACGGGTTATCCGTAAGCTAGTGCTACTCAAGCTTTTAATTCAAAATATTAATTTACTATTAGTATATATTATTTTTTGTTAAAAATTTAAAGGAGTGATTGATTGAAAAATTTAGAAAATAAAAAATATTGGATATGGTTTTCGTTAATAAAAGGATTAGGAAGTAAAAGAAAACAAAAATTATTAGAAAGTTATAAAACACCAGAAAAAATATATAAATTAACTAAAAAAGAATTAATAGCAACTAATGGTATAGGAGAGAAAATGGTGGAAAACATATTAAAATCTAAAGATGAGGATTATTTAAAAAAATACATTTTATATATGCAAAAACATAATATTGATATAATTAATATTAATGACGAAAATTATCCTAAAATTTTAAAAGAAATATATGATCCACCAATTAGTTTATACATAAAAGGAAATAAAAACATATTAAACAATACATCAGTTGCAATTATAGGGTGTAGACAAGCAAGTGAATATGGTAAAAAGGCAGCTAAATATTTTGGGTATAATTTAGCCAAAAATGAGGTGAATGTTGTTAGTGGCTTGGCTAGAGGAATAGATAGTTATGCACATATAGGTTCTATATGTGCTAATGGAAAAACAATTGCAGTAATAGGAAATGGGATAGATACAATTTATCCAAAAGAAAATATACATATAGCAAAAAAAATACTAGAAAAGGGAGGTGCAATAATTTCAGAATATCCATTAGGAACAAAGCCAGAAAAAATGAATTTTCCGGCTAGAAATAGGATTATTAGTGGACTAAGCAAATCAGTTATTGTAGTAGAAGCAAAAGAAAAAAGCGGAACACTTCTTACAGTGGATTTTGCATTAGAACAGGGGCGAGATGTTTATGTTGTTCCTGGAAATATTAATTCAATAAATTCTATAGGAACAAATGAACTAATAAAACAAGGTGCAAAGATTATTACTTGTTATAAAGATATAAAAGTAAATAAAAACTAAGTATTTACTTTTATGTTAACATGTGGTATAATAATGCTAATTTAGTTTAAAAGACTAATTATAATAGTAACTGTAAACCTGTTTTTAATTTAAAAGGAGGTGCCATTATGGCAAATAGTAAATATTATTGTCTTAGTGAGCGGAGGACTGATTTTAAGTCAGGATATCTGATTATAGGAAACACATTGTTTCAATTTGAGAATGGTATACTGTATGAGGATTGGGAACTGTCAGGTAAGACTATAGAAGAAAAAGTGGCAGAAGCGAGAAAAGCAGCAGAAATCTCAGAAAGAAAAAGAATTTATTATGATGACGAAGGTTATTATAATGAAGATGCTGTTTTAATGGAAGGTGGCCTTAATTATTGTGATGAGTTAAGTGAGGATGAACAATCATTAGCAGAATATTGGCAAAACCATTAAAATCAAAAAGCATGTTAGCTATAAATTATAGTTAATGTGCTTTTTTTATTTTAGTATTATTAAATTATATTTTACTTTTGTAATTTATTTTTTACAAATAATATTGTAAAAAAACAAAAAAAGTATTGACAAAGATAAAAAAATAGATTATACTTTATCTTGTGCTAAGCACAAATGAATGTATGCTCCCTTAGCTCAGTTGGTCAGAGCAACCGGCTCATAACCGGTGGGTCCAAGGTTCGAATCCTTGAGGGAGCACCATTTTTAATTTTATATTTGGGTAGGTGGCCGAGTGGCTAAAGGCGGCAGACTGTGGTCTTTGGTTAAACCAAACCTAAACTTGCAGCTCATACAAGTGATTGTATGATGAAAACCGGGCTAATTCGGGGAAACCTTAACAGGAAAGCTGATGGCAATCCCGAGCTAGAAAAGAAATTTTCGAGTGTAGAGACTTTATACCTGGTATCTTATGAAAGATAAAGAGAAAGTCCAGACTACAAACATTAAAAATAATGGTAGTGAAAACTATAGTGGTAAGAAATCTGTTCTCATTCGAGTACGAAGGTTCGAATCCTTCCCTGCCCACCATAAAATACAAGAAAACTTGTATTTTATTTTTTACTACGCATACAAACAAAAATTTGCCAAAAGGAGAAAAAATGAAATTTTTAACTAATAAAGAAAAAGGAAATGCAGGATTAGGAATAGCGATAGCTTATTATAGTACTAATGGTTATACTGTATCTATTCCTTTAAATGATACACAAGATTATGACTTGGTTGTTGATAAAAATAGTTGTTTAAAAAAAGTTCAAGTAAAAGCAACATCATGTAAAACAAAATATAATAAATATCAAGTAGCATTAAAAAGTTGTGGAGGCACATTAGGAAAAACATATAAAACTATAATAGATACAGATATTGATGAACTATTTATAGTTACTGATGCTATGGACATATTTATAATTCCAATAAAAGAAGTTGTAAATAAATCAACTATTAATTTATGCGAAAAGTATGAAAAATTTAGAATAAAATATAATGTTTAATGAAAATATTATCAGGAAAATTATATAATTCAACTAATAAAAAAATAGCTGGAAAGTTAACGAAGGATAATGAATATAACAAATAATAAAGTTTTATAGTTATGAAAATCCACGGGGTTAACCGTGGATTGTTATATCATGTTATTATTTTATTTGTATAATCTAAATTACTCCAAGAATCATACTCATAGCCAATAGTATAAACATCTGTAGCCCAAATATCCTTTTCAAGCATAGATTTTAAATTTCTATTTAAATTTTTATCAGTAAATTTTTTAACAGAAGTAATAATATTAAGTTTAGGATTAGCTTTTGCAACTTCCGAAATAAGATATTTACCTTTTTCATTAAAACCAAGAACTCTAACATAAGGTTGAGTTTTTTTAGAAATAGCAATATCTTTTTTAGTAATTCCAAGTAAAGAATATAACAAAATTCTTTGAATACGAGTTTGAGTATATCTTTTTGATTTTATTATATTTAACAATTCTACTAAACTATTACAAGAATTAGCAGCATTTTTTATAGCAAATTCTAGGCCTTCTGAAACATCAGGTAATTGAGAAATATCATAGATAGACATTTTTCTTAAATTAAAAATTATTTCTTTTTCAAAAACAGATAAGTCTGGAACAACATGACCTACTTTTATATTTTTAATTAAGTTAGTATAACTTGGTTCTGGCATTAATTTTCTTAAAATATCAAATCCATTGTTTTTGGTAATATTACGAATAGCGGTACTGCTAGCTATATTACCATGATAATTTAAATCATTATGTCCTGACTCATGTCGTGGCATAGCAATAGGTTGTATAATACTATTGTATTTTTTTAATGCTTTTATGTATTCAATTCCTAAAATATTATTGGGTGAAGAAAGAACATTAGAATATTTTTTTATGTCATTTAGATATATCATTAATGCATTTTCACGAGCTTTAGGGTAAGAAAGACCTTTTTTTAATTCTTCTGATAATAAAGATTTATATTCTTTAGGTTCTTCGTTTAAAACAGTAGCAATGTTATTCAATAGATTTATATCCGCAGTTTCTGCGCCAAAAGATAAGTAATCTACTACTTTTAAAGAATCTAATATTTTGATGGCACCTTCTGCAAAATTTTCTGCACTAGAAGTTGAATAAAGTACAGGTAATTCAACGACTAAATCAACACCACATTCTATTGCAGATTTTGCTTTTGACCATTTATCAATAATAGAAGTATTACCACGTTGAGCAAAATTTCCACTCATGATAGCAACTGTATAACTAGAACCTGTTAATTTTTTAGACTCATTTAAGTGAAATAAGTGACCATTATGAAATGGATTATATTCAGCGATAATTCCTAAAACTTTACTCATAATATTTTCCTTTCTTGTAATATAAAAAAATTATTGTTATAATAGTATCATAAATTAAACAAAAAAACAATGAAAGGTATAATAAATATGGAAAAAGTAGTTATATATACTGATGGAGCATGCTCTGGAAATCCAGGACCAGGGGGATGGGCTGCAGTATTAATGTATAAAGATAATAAGAAGGAAATATCAGGAGGACAAAAAGATACTACTAATAATGTTATGGAATTAACAGCTGTAATAGAAGGATTAAAACTATTGAAATATCCATGCGAGGTAGACTTGTACAGTGATAGTGCTTATGTGGTAAATTCTTTTTTACAAGGATGGATATATAATTGGGTAAAAAACAATTGGAAAACTGCTAGCAAAGAGCCTGTGAAAAATAAAGAATTATGGGAAGAATTATATAATTTAACAAAAAAACATAAAGTTAATTTTATAAAGGTAAAAGGACATAGTGATAATGAATATAATAATAGATGTGACGAACTTGCTAGAAATGCTATAAAAGATATATAAATAGATATATTACAATTATATTACAAAAAGCAAAAATGTTGAAATGTTAATGTATTTAAAGTATAATAAAATAGAATGAGTATTTTTGTAAAGCAAAAGAGGAGGATATAGATGGATAACTTTGCGGACTATATTTTGGACGAAGAAGAAATAGCATCAAAAATGGAAATTGTTTATTATTTATCAAAGAAAACAGGGATCTTCTTTGATAAATCTGTCGTGTTTAAAACTGAATTACTTAGACTATTTTTAAATTATTCTAAAATAAATGTAGATAATAATATGTTATTAACAGCAAGCTTGTTATGTAATTGTAAAAAAAGCACAGAGGCTCAAGATATAAATAAAATTCATTCATATGCGAAAGAAGGCGCTCAATATTTAAGTGGTTTAGGATTTGGAAAGAAATTTTGCAAAATTTGTGAAGAAATAAACAGATATAGCAATAGTAATCCTAGAGAAAAAGAAAGTGATATATTAGAGTTAATAGATAATTTCGGAGGAATGTTATTAGATAGACCGGAAAGAATAGGATTTAAGCCTGACGAAGCACTGGTATTATTAGAACACAGAAATTTAAAAAATGAATATAATAGATATTTAAATACATTTATAGATTTTGTAAACTTTATAGAAAGCGTGAAGATTAGCGATACTTCAAATGCTACAGTATTAAGAAAGTTAGTAAAATATTATAATGAAGCTACAGAAGTTACAGAATTTATAAAAAAAGTGATATATAAATTTGAACCAAAAGCTGACAAAATGATAGAAAACAAAAATGACGAATTAGCAAATAAAATGTTTGAAGTATCTAGTGATCCTAACAGATCATTATTTAGTGAAGAAACAACTAAAAAAATACTAAGTCATATAAGTGATGAAGCAACTTCAAATGTTAGTGAGTAAATAGATATAAAATTTTAATTATTGGCAAAATGAGAGGAGAAGTAAATGTACGAAATTTTTGCAGATTTACATGTACATATAGGTAGAAGTGAAAATGGAAAACCTATAAAAATAACTGCTGCAAGATCACTAAATTTTGCAAATATAGCAAAAGAATGTGAAGAAAGAAAAGGAATTAATGTAGTAGGAATTATTGATTGTGCATCACCATATGTAATTGAAGATATAGAAAAATTCTTAAAAACAGGAGATGCTTATGAATTAAAAGATGGAGGAATAATATATAAGGATAAAGTTTGTATTCTTTTAGGAAGTGAAGTGGAAACATCAGAAGTTTCTAGAAATGGGAAAAAACGGAAGTGCACATAATTTGTGCTTTTTTCCTCATCTTTCTGATATGAAGAATTTTTCAAATGAATTAAGTCATCATTTGAAAAATATTACTTTAAGTACACAAAGGACAGATTTATCTGGATATGAGTTAATAGATATTGTAGAAAAGTATAATGGAATACTAATTCCAGCTCATATATTCACACCATTTAAAAGTTATTATGGAAATTGTGCAGACAGATTACAAGATATATTTAAAGAAAAGTTTGATAAAATTTTTGCAGTAGAATTAGGGTTAAGTTCAGATACATTTTTAGCAGATACAATATCTGAACTAGAGACAAAAACATTTTTAACAAATTCAGATGCGCATTCATTACCTAAAATAGCAAGAGAATACAATAAAATGTTAGTAGAAGATATATCTTTTGAAGAAATTGTTAAAGCGTTAAAAAATGAAGATGGAAGAAAAATTATAGCAAATTATGGACTAGATCCAAAACTTGGAAAATATCATAGAACATATTGCGATTCTTGTAACAAAACAATTGATACTAAAGAGCCAGTTGAAAACTGCCCTATTTGTGGAAGTAAAAAGGTAACTTTTGGAGTGTTTGATAGAATAGAATTAATAAAAGATAAAAACGAAACAAAAAGTCCTGAAAACAGACCACCATATATTTATCAAGTTCCACTAAACTTTATACCTGGTGTTGGTGGCAAAACTATTGAAAAATTATTAGAAACTTTCGAAAATGAGATGAACATATTACATAAGTTGTCAGAAGATGACGTAGAAGCAGTAGTTGGAAGTAAAATAGCTAGCAATATAATTAGAGCTAGAAATGGAAATGTAAAAGTAAATTCTGGTGGTGGGGGAAATTATCGGAAAAGTAGTTTAACCCAAAACAAGGAGAAAATATATTATACATAGGTGATAAAAAGTATGAATAAAAATGAAAACATCGAATTTAAAAGGATGTTAGATATTTTAAATAATAAAAAAAGAATTATTGCTTTAATACTAATTTTATTTATAGCATTAGGATATTTATATTCTTATTATTATGTTGTTCCAGAATATAAATCAACATCTACATTGCTATTAATACCAAATGATGATGAAACTGTTACAAGTTCTGATTTAACATTAAATTCAGGATTAATATCAACATATGGTAATATTGCAAAGAATTCTAAAGTGCTTAAACAGGTTATTAACAATTTGAATCTAAATATTCAAGAGGGGCAATTATTAAGTAAAATAGAAATTAATATTATAAAAGATACACATATCATGGAAATATCAGTAAGTGATACTGATCCACAAATGGCAACAAATATTACAAAAGAATTATCTAATGTATTTTTAAATGAGATAAAGCAAATTTATAATTTGAATAATATTGGAATTGTTGATGAAGCACAATTACCAGATACTCCATATAATATAAATCATATAAAAGATATGTTTGTGTTTGTATGTATGGGAATTGTCGTAAGTTTTGCATATATTGTCATTATATACTTATTTGATAACACAATAAAAAAAGAAGAAGATATAGAAGAATATATAAAAATAAAATCTTTAGGTAGCGTACCTATTAATAATGATAAAAGTGAGATAATAAATAGAGAAAATACGAAGACATATATTACAGAAAGTATAAATACAATAAGAACTAATATTTTATATATGAATTCTACAAAAAATGCAAAAACCATTTTAATAACAAGTTGTATGCCTAGAGAAGGTAAAAGCTGGATATCAACAAATATAGCAGCATCTTTTGCAGAAACAAATAAAAAAGTATTGTTAGTAGATGCTGACATGAGAAAAGGTAGAATAAATAAAATATTTAAGGTGGATAATAGAGCAGGATTGTCTAATTATTTGTTCAATATGAATAGTGATGTTGAAAAAGATGTATATTTAGCAAAAGAATATATAAAAGAGACTAAAATACCAAATCTTCATATATTAACAAATGGAACAATACCACCAAATCCATCTGAATTATTAGCATCAAGTAATATGAAAGAATTACTTGCTATATTAAAAAGTATATATGATATTATTATTATTGATGCTCCACCATGTAAGTTGGTTTCTGACAGTATAGTTTTATCAACAATAGTTGATTCATCTGTAATAGTAACTAACTCAGGAAATACAAAAATATCAGATTTAAAAGAAATAAAAAAATCTATAAATATTGTTGGTGGAAAAATAATTGGAGCAATAGTAAACAAAGCTAAAATTAAAGGAAAGAAATATAGTAAAAAATATCAAAATGAAAGTGATTTAAATACTTATAATAAAAACGAAAAGAGCCAAACAGTAGAAGAATTAATAGAAAAAGCTATACCAAAATTAGCAGAGAAAAACTTTGATTTATTTTTATATGAAAATGACTTAGTAGAAGAGCAAGAAGAAGAGGATATATTATTAGAGCAGATAGTAAATAATACGAATTATGAAAAAAATGAAAATATACAAAGATTTGTTAATGATCAAAATAAATATTTGGAAAAAGTAATAACAACTGTGTCAGACATGAAGACACAATTAAATGCTAATATTATGCAAGATAGTATAAAGCACAAAAAGCAAAGTGAAACTTTCCAAGAAACGATTAGCAGAAAATTAGATGAGATTAAAGAGCAAAGTTCATCAATATTAAAAGATGAAATTCAAAATATTAATAATGAAAAAGATTTCGAAAAAATTTCTAGTGAAATAGAACAAGTAAGAACAAATTATGAAAATATATTAGAACAAATAAAAGAAATTAATAATAAAGAAGAAAAATTTTATAATAATTATCCAGATGAAATAGATAATATATATAGTGAAATAAAAAACGTAAAAGATAATTATAAAGAAATTATACAAGAGATAAAGGAAAATAATGATGTTAATACAAATGAGTTAGTAAAACAGTTAAATGATAAAAGTTTAACACAAGAAGATGTAAGAGATATCTTAAAAGAAGAGATACCAGATAATTTAGAAGATATAAACAATATATATAGTGAAATAAAAAATGTAAAAGATGATTATAAACAAATAATTCAAGAAATAAAAGAAAACAACGATGTTAATACAAGTGAATTAGTAAAACATTTAGAAGAAAAAAGATTAACACAAGAAGATATAAGAGATATATTTAAAGAAGAAATAGATGACTATAAACAAATCATACAAGAGATAAAAGAAAATAATGAGAGCAATACAAATGAATTAATAGAACAGTTAAATAATGAAAAATTAACTGGTGAAGATATAAAAGAAATTTTAAAAGAAGAAGTTTTAAATAATATATACACAAATGATATTGAAAAAATATATGAAGAAGTAAAAGATACTAAAACAAATTATGAAAAACTATTTGAAAAATTACAAGATATACCAAATATAGATATAATAGCAGAACAAATTGTTAACAATAAGATGACAGGAGAAGAAATAGGAGAAATTTTTAAAAATAGTATTTCAGAAATTAATTATGAAGAAGACATAGAAAAAATTTATAATAAAATAGAAGATACAAAAATTAATTATAAAAATACTATAGAAGAAATTGTAGATATTAATAATGAAAAACTTCTTGAAGTGCTAAAAAGAGAAGAAAAAAATAAAGAACAAATACAAAATTTATTAAATGACAAAATGGAAGAAATTCAGGAAAATAATAAGAAATTTTTACAAAGAGAAATTTCTAATATAGATTACACACAACAAATAAATCAAATGAATGAGATGATATCAAGCTTAAAAGATAGTTATTTAGAATTATCTAACATAATTAGATCTAATAGTATAAAAAATCAATATGTAGAAAATAATTCAAATAACAATATAAATGAAACTAATCAAAATTCAGAAGACAATGATGACAATGTTATAGATATAAAGATGTTGAAAAAGCAAAAAGAACAAGCTAAACAAAGACAAAAAATAAAAAGTTTTTCAATTAATGAGGATATTTCTTATGCTGAATTAGAAGAAACAGCTACATGTATAATAAAAATACCTAAAAACAATATAGGAAATTCTTCTTCTCAAAATTACGGAAATATGATATAAAAGTTCTAAATAACTCTTTATCGAATACACATTATGTATAAAGATAAGGAGTTTTTTATTATGAGAAAAAAAGTAAGAAACATAACTAAAATTATAAAAGAGCATGTTTTAAATAATAGCAAAGAATATATAATTGTAACATTAATATTTATTATAGGAATATTTTTAGGAGTATTATTTATTAATAATACAAAAGAAAACCAAATGACTGAAATAAGTTCATATATTAATAATTTTACAGAAAAGATGAAAAATACAGACAATATAAACAATATAGAACTTTTAAAAAATAGTATAAAACAAAACGTATTATTAGCATTTATTATATGGTTCTTTGGGACAACAGTTATTGGAATGCCAATAGTATTTGGAATTACGTTATATAGAGGTTTTTGCTTAGGATACACAATTTCTGCTTGTATATTTATAATGGGATTGTCAAAGGGATTAGCTTTTATTATACTGAGTTTGTTATTACAAAACATAATATTTATTCCAGTATTATTAGCACTAGCGGTAAGTGGTTTTAAGTTATACAAATCAATAATAAAAGATAACAGAAAAGAAAATATAAAAATAGAAATTATACGTCATACAATGTTTTCTCTTATAATGTTACTACTATTAATAATTTCTTCTATTATAGAAGTATGTATATCTGTAGGCATTTTAAAATGTTTTATAAAATATTTTTAAAAAATTCAAAAAATGTATTTACAATTTCAAAATTGTTTGATATAACATATATAGTTTATGTAAATAGATTATTATAGAATTAGAGGTAGGGGAAAATAAATGGAAAGACAATTAAAATATTTTTTTAAATTTTTAGAGAACGAAAGAAAATTATCAGATAACACATTACAATCATATAAAAGGGACTTAAAGCAATTTAAAAAATATTTAGAAGATTGTGAACTTCATTATAATAGAGTTAAAGAAGAAGATATTAAAGATTATGTAGAAGACCTTCAAAAACAAGGAAAAAAACCTTCAAGTATTTCAAGATCAATAGCTTCAATAAGATCTTTTTATCAATTTGTATTAAAAAATAAAAAAATAAAAGTAGATCCAACTAAAAATGTAAAATCACCAAAAATAGAAAAAAGAGTTCCAAGTGTTTTAACATCACAAGAGGTAGAATTATTGTTAGACCAACCTAAAGATGTGGATTTAAAAGGTACTCGTGATAAAGCAATGCTAGAATTTGCATATGCAACAGGAATGAGAGTTACAGAAATAATATCTTTAAATATAGAAGATGTTAACTTAGAAGAGGGATATGTAACATGTAAACATGCTAATAAACAACGTAATATTCCACTTGGAAAAATGTCATTAAATGCATTAACAGAATATATTGAAGATGCAAGAGATATATTAATAAAATCAGAAGATGAAAAAGCTTTATTTGTTAATATAAATGGAACAAGATTAACAAGACAAGGATTCTGGAAAATAATTAAATACTATAAAGAACAAGCACATATAACAAAAGATATAACACCACATGTTTTAAGACATTCATTTGCAACACATTTATTGCAAAATGGTGCAGACTTAAAGGCAATACAAACAATGCTTGGACATTCAGATATATCATCAACACAAGTTTATATGCAATTTCAAGATGAAGGATTAAAAAATATATATAGAAAAGCACATCCAAGAGCTTAATTAAATAAAAGATACTCCGTTATTTTACGGAGTTTTTTATATTTAATAATTTATTTGACATATACAACGAATAATAACTAATATTTTAAAATTAAAACTTTCGAGGTTTCACGGGGTATCCGTAAGCTAGCGTTACTCAAGCTTTTAATTTTAAAATATTAGTTATCATTCGTGTCTTGTATTTTTTATAACTAGATTTTATAACTAGAATTGAATTTAGTTTGTTCTAAAGGATTTACTAGACATATCATAAAAAAACATATATAATATGCTTGTTGAAATATATAAAATTATAATAAATATAGGATAGGTGGAAAATGAAAAGAAAAGTGTTATTTATTTCAAGTACAGGAGGGCATTTAGATGAATTATTGCAATTGGCTCCATTATTTGAAAAATACGAATATAATATCATAACTGAAAAAGATGCAGCCAATGAAAAACTAAAAAAAATATATGGTGACAAACTATATTTTTTACCATATGGAACTAGAGCAAAATTATTTACATACATATTTAAATATTTCTATCTATGTTTAAAAACAATATATTATTATTTTAAAATAAGGCCAAAATGTATTGTGACAACAGGAACACATACTGCAGGGCCAATGTGCATTATAGGAAAAATATTTGGAAGTAAAGTAATATATATAGAGACTTTTGCAAATAGAAATAAAAAAACAGCTACTGGAAGATTAATATATCCAATTGCAGATTTATTTATTGTTCAATGGAAAGATATGTTGAAATTATATCCAAAAGCAGTATATGGAGGTTCGATTTATTAATGATTTTAGTATTGTTAGGGACACAAAATAATAGTTTTCGTAGACTCTTAGAAGAAATAGATAAATTAATAGAGAAAAAAATAATTAAAGAAGAAGTTATTGTTCAATCAGGATATACAAAGTATGATTCAGAAAATATGAAAGTATTTAGTTTGATACCAAAAGAGAAATTAGAAGAACTTCAAGAAAAATCTAATTACATCATTACACATGGTGGAGTAGGATCAATAGTTTCATCAGTAAAAAAAGGAAAGAAAGTAATTGCTATTCCAAGATTGCATAAATATAATGAGCATGTAAATGACCATCAAAAAGAAATAGTAAAATATTTCAATGATAAAGGATATATTATAGGAATAGATAATGTAGAACAATTGGAAAAGGTGGTATCAAATATAGAAAAATTTGTACCGAAGAAATACGAAAATAATAACAAAAAAATGTTAAAGATTATTAGTGAGTTTATAGACAAAATATAAAGGCAAGGAGCAAAAAGCGTGACAAAAAATGAGAATATAGAGAAAATAAAAGAGATTTTAAATAAAGCAATAAATTCAATTTGGTTTCCTATTTTTATAGGAATAATCATTTTTTTAAAGCAATATTATTTTATAATAATACAATAAATATTGATGATAAACTTGAATTAGAAACTTTGGATATCATATTTTTGATATTGAAAATGCTTTAAATATTAAAAATCAAACTAAATATAAAAATTATAAAGATATGTTTTATGATTATGAAAATTTGAAAACAGAATTAGATATTTCTAATTCAATAAGTATTAATAATTTATTAAAATAAATTGAAATATATAGAAAGGAAATATACTATTATATTTTAAATAGTATAAAATTGTAAAAATGGATGAAGAAAGAATAATTAGTCCAGAGCTAGAAAATAGAACAGAAGAAAGATTAGAAAACTCTTTAAGACCAACAACACTAAGAGAATATATAGGACAAGATAAAGTAAAAGAAAATATGAAAATATATATAGAAGCGGCCAAAAAAAGAAAAGAAGCACTTGACCATGTATTATTATATGGCCCTCCAGGGCTTGGAAAAACAACTTTATCAAATATTATTTCAAATGAAATGAATTCTAATTTAAAAATAACTTCTGGACCAGCAATAGAAAAGCCTGGTGATTTAGCAGCGATATTAACAGGGTTATCAGAATATGATGTGTTATTTATTGATGAAATTCATAGATTAAGTAAAAGCGTGGAAGAAATACTATATCCAGCATTAGAAGATTATACATTAGATATAGTAATAGGAAAAGGGCCAAGTGCTAAATCTATTAGAATAGATTTACCAAAATTCACTTTAATTGGAGCAACTACAAAAGCAGGAGCATTAACAACACCACTTCGCGATAGATTTGGAATTGTAGAAAGATTAGAATTATATTCATCAGAAGATTTAGCAACTATAGTAAAAAGATCTAGTAAAATATTAAAATTAGAAATAGATGAAGAGGCAGCATTAGAAATAGCAAGAAGATCAAGAGGAACACCTAGAATTGCCAATAGACTTTTAAAAAGAGTAAGAGATTATGCATTAGTTTTAGGAAATGGAAATATAGACTTAAAAATGGCAAAACATGCATTAAATAAATTAGAAATAGATGAATTAGGACTAGATGAAATTGATAGAAAATTATTAGAAATGATGATCGTTCAATATAGTGGAAGACCAGTTGGAATCGAAGCCTTGTCAGCATCAATAGGAGAAGAAATAGATACAATTGAAGATGTATATGAACCGTATTTGATACAAATAGGCTTTATTGCAAGAACATTAAGAGGAAGACAAGTATTACCACCAGCATATAAACATTTAGGTTATGAATATTTAGGAGGATAATATGAAATTATTATTACATACATGTTGTGCACCATGTAGTGTGTATTGCATAGATTCATTAAGAAAAGAAGAAATAGAACCAACAGCATATTGGTTTAACCCTAATATACACCCTTATATGGAATATAAATCAAGAAGAGATTGCTTAAAAGAATATACTAAAAATATAAATGTAAAAGCAATTTTTGAGGAAAATTATGGATTAGATGAATTTTGTAAAAATGTAATAGGAGATTTACAAAATAGATGTTTAAATTATTGCTATAAAGTACGTTTAGAACAAACTGCAAAATATGCAAAAGAACATGGATATACTCATTTTTCAACAACATTATTAGTAAGCCCATATCAAAATCATGAGGCATTAATAAAAGTTGCAAATGAGATGGCTGAAAAATACAATGTAGAATTTTTATATAGAGATTTTAGAGTAGGCTTTAGAGAAGGACAGGCAAAGGCAAGAGAACTTGGATTATATATGCAAAAATATTGTGGATGTGTATTTTCAGAGGAAGATAGATACAGTAAAAAGATTGAGAGAGATAAAAGGGAAAAAGCCATAAATTAAGATTGGAGATAAAATGGAAGAAAATATTAAAAATAGAAAAATGAATAATGTTTTAAAAATAATATTTGCAATATCATGCATTATGTTTGCAATACCATCAATTACATATTATATACAAAATAAAACTGTATTTAGATTTGAACAATGGTTTAAATTTTTATTAAATGATGCGAGTAGAATAGAACAAACATATATATATATATTAATATTATTAGCAATGTCAATAACATATTTTTTAATAATTAAAAATAGAGAAAAAATATTTAAAAATACAAGAAGAATGTTCTTATATATTGCAATTATATCGCTAATATTTGTTGCAGTAATTCCATTTACATGTTCTGACGTCTTTTATTATTTAGGAATAGGAAGAATAAATAGCGAATATAACCAAAATCCATATTACACAACTATAAAACAATTTGTAGAAAGTGATAATAATAGCAAATATCTAGAACAAGATACTGTATTAGCTCAAGGATATATTAACGATTGGTCAGATTCAACAGTAGTATATGGACCTATATGGACATTAATTTGTAGAATAGTTGCTTCAATATCATTTGGAAATATAGATATAGGATTATTATTATTTAAGTTAGTTAATTTATTAGTCCATATATTAAATTGTTATCTAATATATAAAATAAGTAATAAAAAAATATTTACGTTATTATATGGATTAAATCCATTTATATTAATAGAAGGAATAGCATGTGTGCATAATGATATGTTTATTATATTATTTGCATTAGCTAGTTTTTATTTTATCTTAAAAAAGAAAAATATAGTTTTAAGTTTATTATTTTTAGCATTAGCAACAGCAATAAAATATTTTACAATTTTATTGTTACCATTTATAATTATATATTATGCAAGAAAAGAAAAACCATTAAAAAGATTTATTAGATGCATACAATATGGAAGTATATTTATAATAATGCTTTTAGCTCCATATTTATTATATATTCAAGATTTTAATGTTTTTGCAGGATTATTTATTCAACAAGAGAAAATTGCTAAAAACTTTTATGTGATTATAACAGAATATTTTAAAGAGCCTTTAATATCAGTAACAAATGTCAATAGAGTATTATTAGAAATATTTACTATTATTTATTTTTTTACATGCCTTACAATATTAAACAAAAGGAAAATAACATGGAAAAAAGAAATACAAAAAGCAAATTATTTTATAATAGCGTTTTTATTTTTATTAATAACAAATTTTCAACCATGGTATATAATGTGGTTATTTCTATGTTTGGCTTGGCAAAAAGCAGAAGATATAAGGTTAATAATACAGATTTCTTTAATTAGTGAATTTTCAAATAGTGTATTTTTGATATATAGTGAAGGTTGGAAAAATGGAGTGCCTTTCACATTTTTCATGATTACAGGAATTTTATTTGCAGTTTTGTATAATTCTAAAATAAAGAAACAAAAATTTATAGATAAACAAATACAAAAAATTGATAAAAATTATAGGCGTAAAGAATACAAACAATAAATTTAGGAGGAATCGGTTTGGATAGATTAGTTTTAGTTGATGGAAATAGTATTATGAACAGAGCTTTTTATGGAATAATGGGAAGTAAAATGTTAACAACAAAAGATGGAAAATATACAAATGCTGTATATGGATTTTTAGCAATTTTATTTAAAATTTTAGAAGACATAGACCCAAAATATCTTGTAGTAGCATTCGATTTAAAAGCTCCAACTGCTAGACATAAATTATATGAAGGTTATAAAGCAAACAGAAAAGGTATGCCAGAAGAACTAGCAGAACAAATGCCAATAATAAAAGAAATATTAACAGCTATGAATATAGACATAGTAGAAATGGAAGGATATGAAGCAGATGATGTATTACGGTACATTATCAAAATATGGAGAAAAACAAGGATTAGAAGTCACAATTCTTTCAGGAGATAGAGATACCTTTCAATTGGCTACAGATAAAGTAACAATAAGAATACCTCATACAAAAGCAGGAAAAACAGAAACTGATGAATTTAATAAAGAAAAAATAATAGAAAAGTATGGAATAGAACCTAAACAATTAATAGATGTAAAAGGATTACAAGGAGACAGTTCTGATAATATTCCAGGAGTACCAGGAGTAGGCGAAAAAACAGCATTAACATTAATAAAAAAATTTGGTTCTATTGAAAAATTATATGAAGCAATAGAAAAAAATGAAGATGGACTAAAAGGAAAGCAAAGAGAAAAAATAGTAGATAATAAAGAATTAGCATTTATGTCAAAAACATTAGGAACAATTAATTTAGAAGTACCTATAGCAGATACTTTAGAAAACTTTAAAGTAGAAGAATGGGACAAAGAAAGAGTTTTAGAAATATTTAAAGAATTAAATTTTAAAAGATATATAGAAAGATTTTCTTTAACAGATTCTGAAACCAATAAAGATATTGATAAAAAAACGTTATTTAAAATTAATGATAAAAACACAGAAGAAATAATAAAATTAATAAAAGAACAAAAAGAATTAATATTTTATATTAGTACAGAAAAAGATAAAAACGAAAATAAAATAATAAAAGAAAAGATAACAGGAATTAGTGTATATAATAACAAAGAAAATGAAAGTTATTATTTAGATTTAGACGAAAAGCAAGTGCTAGAATTTAAAGAAATACTTGAAAATAAAGAAATAAAAAAAGTTAGTACAGATTTAACAAAAATATACATTTTATTAAGACAAGTTGGAATTGAAATAAAAGGAATTGATTATGATATAAGTATAGCAACATATATATTAAATCCTACAAATAATAAATTAAAAATAGAAAACTTAATAGAACAGTATTTAGAAATAGATGTTAGTAAATATATAAACAAAGAAGAAAATCAACAAATCAATTTATTTGAATCAATAGAAAAAGATAATTCAAAACAAGAAAAAGAAAAAAACATGTTATATGCATATGCGATTTCTGAAATAAGAAAAATGACATTAAAAAAATTAAAAGAAACTAACAGTTTAGAATTATTTACAAATATTGATATGCCTACAATTGAAGTGTTATCAGACATGCAATGGAATGGCATATATTTAGATGAAGATGAATTAAATGAATTTGGAAAAGAATTAACTAAAAAAATAGAAACAATAACAAAAATAATATATGAAATGGCAGGAGAAGAATTTAATATTAATTCACCAAAACAACTAGGAGAAATACTTTTTGAAAAAATGAAATTACCAGTAATTAAAAAAACAAAAAGTGGATATTCAACAGATGTTGATGTTTTAGAAAAATTAAAAAAAGAAGATCCTATAATAGAACAAATATTAGAATACAGACAATTAAATAAGCTAAACTCTACTTATGTAGAAGGATTAAAACCATATATTAATTCTAAAACAAAAAGAATACATTCATTTTTCCATCAAACAATAACAGCAACAGGAAGAATAAGTTCAACAGAACCAAATCTTCAAAATATACCAACAAGATTTGAATTGGGAAAAAGAATAAGAAAAGCATTTAAACCAGAAGAAGGAAAAGTATATATAGATGCAGATTATTCTCAAATCGAATTAAGAGTACTTGCAGCAATATCTGAAGACAATCATATGATAGAAGCATTTATAGAAGGGCAAGATATTCACAAACAAGCCGCATCAAAAGTCTTTAAAACACCTATTGATGAGGTCACAAAGGAACAAAGAAGCAATGCAAAAGCAGTAAACTTTGGAATTGTTTATGGAATTAGCGATTTTGGATTAGCTGGCCAATTAGGTATATCTAGAAAAAAAGCAAAGCAATATATAGAAGAATATTTAGAACAATATTCTGGAATAAAAAAATTCATGGACAATATAACAGAAGAAGCCAAAGAACAAGGATATGTTGAAACATTATTTCATAGAAGAAGATATATACCAGAACTAAAATCAAACAATTATATGGTAAGACAATTTGGTACAAGAGTAGCTATGAATACTCCAATTCAAGGAACAGCAGCAGACATAATGAAAATAGCTATGATAAAAGTTTATAATGAAATAAAAAATAAAAAACTAAAATCAAAAATAGTATTGCAAGTACATGATGAAATGATGATAGAAGTACCAAAAGAAGAAATAGAAGAAGTAAAACAAATATTAAAAAAATCAATGGAAACAGCCACAAAATTAAAAGTTCCATTAATAGCAGATATTTCTGTTGCAAATAACTGGTATGACTGTAAATAATATTTCATAAACAAAGGAGAGAAAAATTGAAAAACAAAAAAATATTTATAATTATAATTGCAATTTTAATAATAGTTGTTTTTCTAGGAATATTTAAAAATAAGATACTAAAGATAATATATCCAAAGACATATAAAGAGATTGTATCAGTATATTCAGAAAAATATAATGTTGAAGAAAATCTTGTATTTGCATTAATAAAAGCTGAAAGTAATTTCAATAGCGAAGCGGTATCACATAGAGATGCAATTGGAGTTATGCAAATAATGGAAGAAACAGCAAAAGATGTTGCAAATAAAAATTCAATAAAGATAGAAAATGAAAATATAAAACAAGAATTATTAAAAATAGATAACAATATTAATATAGGAACAAAATATTTATCAACATTATTAGAAAAATATAAAAATAAAGAAATAGCTGTTGCGGCATATAATGCTGGTATAGGAACTGTTGATGGATGGATACAAAAAGGAATTATAAAATCAGATGGTAGCGATATAGAAAATATACCATATAAAGAAACTAATAATTATGTAAGAAAAATATTAAGAAATTATAAATTATATGAAGAATTATATAAATAACTAGACAAATAGACAAAAATCAACTAAAATATTCATATGAATAAAAGAAAAAATCAACTAAAAGGAGTAAAATAAATGGTAGCAGAACAATTAATATTTACAGTTATAGCATTTACTATTTTTGTATATATGTTTTTCAGAATGATAAAAAATAACGATACTAGTTATGTAATAATATTAACACTAGAAGCAATAGGAATAGCTTTAAATTTTATAGAAGTTTTATTCAATGTGAAATTAAATACATTATTTATAATATTAAAATATTTATTTGCTATTTTAATACCAATAGTTGTAATAATTATAGAAAAAAGAGATATAACATTATTTGAATTAATTAATATATCAAAAGCAAAAATGTGTATACTATTTGGAGATGAAAAAAAGGCTAAAGAAATATTATTTAAATTAATAGACAAAAACAAAGAAAGTTATAAAGGTCATTTATTGTTAGCTCAAATATATGAACAAGAAGGTGGAATGAGAAAGGCAATAGATGAATATGTACAAGCAATAGATTTAAATAAAAAAGATTATGAATCGTATTATAAAGTATCAAAGCTATTAAATGATTTAGATAAAAAAGATGAAGCAGCCCAAATGTTAAATAATTTATTAAATAAAAAACCAGACATGCTTGAAGCTTCTGAATTATTAGGAGACATATTAATAGAAAAAGAAATGTTTAAAGAAGCTGTAAATGTATATCAAGAAGCATTAAAATATACTCCTATAAATTATGAGCTATATTACAACTTGGGAATTGCATATACAATGTTAAATGATTTCCAAAATGCAAAAATGTCTTATGAAAAAGCAGCTCAGCTTAATTCACTTTCTTATAATTCTAAATATTCTTTAGCACAAATAGCTTTAATATATAAAGATTTAGAAGAAGCAGAAAAAAGATTTTTAGAAGCAATAGAAGATGAAGAATTATCAGCAGAAGGATATTTTGAATTAGCAAAAATTTATTTGATTAAAAGAGATAAAGATACAGCAATAAAATATATTAATACTGCAATAGACATAGATAGCAAAAATATTGTAGAAAAAGTAAAAAATGAAGCTCTATTTATTCCTATTATGACAAAAATCTCAATGCCATTTAATTTAGAGGAACAACAAATAGAAAATAAGAAAATGACAGAAAAAGATAAAAAAGTGAAAAAACATCTAGAAGAAATGTGTGATAAAACAAGACATTTAAGTTATAACGATATAAGCTTATTAAAAAAACATAATAAAGATGGAAAAGGTATCACCAAAAAAGAAAATATACAAATAAAAGATGATCAACAAAAAGAAATTCAATAATTTTAATATTATATAAAAATTCTAAGATTACTCATAAAAAATGTAAAAACAAATATAATAAACAATAAGTGATAAATTATTGGCAAACCAATAATTATAAGGAGGTTTTTATGAGTATGAATTTTGCTATTATAGGTGGAGATTTAAGAGCGGTTAAACTTGCTAGTATATTAGCAGAAGAAGGAAACATTATATATACTTATGGATTAGAAAAAGCAGAAGAATTAAAAAATAACCATAATGTTATTATGTGTGATAAATTAAACAAGGCGATTAAAGATGATGTAGAAGTGGTTATTGGTCCTATTCCGTTTTCAAGTAATGGAGAAAAAATAAATACACCATTTAGTGATAATAAAATATCAATTAGAGAATTGATGCATAGCTTAAATGCAAAAATATTAATTGCAGGAAGCATTGCTCCTAATGTATATGATATGGCAAATGATGAATATATCGAAATTATAGATATTATGAAAAGAGAAGAGTTAGCAGTTTTAAATACTATTTCTACTGCTGAAGGAGCAATTGAAATAGCAATTGCTAATACAAATAAAATTCTTCATGGAAGTAATGTTTTAATTTTAGGATTCGGAAGAATAGGAAAAGTTTTAGCTAGAAAATTAGCAGGATTATCTGCTAAAGTTACATGTGCTGCAAGAAAAGATGAAGATTTAGCTTGGATAAAAGCATATGGACATATGGCTACTAATATAAATTTATTAGGAGAAAACTTATCACAATATGATATAATATTAAATACAGTACCACATTTAATACTTAATCAAGAATTACTAAACTATGTTAAAGAAGATTGTTTATTAATTGACTTAGCATCTAATCCGGGAGGAATTGATAAAAGAGCTGCAAAAAATAGACAACTAAAACTAATATGGGCATTGGCATTACCAGGAAAAGTAGCACCAATTACAACAGCAGAATTTATAAAAGATACAATATATAATATATTAAAAGAAATATATAAAGAATAAAAAGGAGAAAATACAATGGTAATAGAAATTATAAAAGCAATTTTATTTGGAATTGTAGAAGGAATTACAGAATGGTTACCTATAAGTAGCACAGGACATATGATTTTATTAGAACAATTTGTTAAACTTAATGTAACTCCAGAATTTTGGAAAATGTTTTTAGTAGTAATACAACTAGGAGCAATATTAGCAGTTGTAGTACTATACTTTAACAAACTTAATCCTTTTTCAATGAAAAAGACTAAAGAAGAAAAAAAAGAAACATGGATATTATGGTCTAAAGTGATTGTAGCATGTGTACCAGCTGCAATCATAGGATTATTATTTCAAGATGTAATAGATCAATTCTTAGATAATGCATTTATTGTCGCATTAATGCTTATAATATATGGTATAGCATTTATTATAATAGAAAGCAGAAATAAAAAAGCAAACATTACAGAATTAAAAAACTTAACATATAGAACAGCAGTTATTATTGGAATCTTTCAATTGCTAGCATTAATTCCAGGAACATCAAGATCAGGAGCAACTATATTGGGAGGAATATTAATTGGAACATCTAGAGAAATAGCAGCAGAGTTTACATTTTTCTTAGCTATTCCAGTAATGTTTGGAGCAAGTTTATTGAAATTATTAAAATTTGGTTTTGTATTTACAAGCCAAGAGTTAATTATACTTATAGTAGGATTAGTTACAGCTTTTATTATATCAATATTGACAATAAAATTCCTAATGAACTACATAAAGAAAAATGATTTTAAAGCATTTGGATATTATAGAATTATATTAGGTATAATAGTTCTAATATATTTTGCAATAGTTTAATTAAGTAAAGTATTAATTTAAGATAAAGAAAAAGTATCATGAAAAAATAGATTCATGATACTTTTCTTCTTATATATAATAGTAAAAATTGAAATTAATAAATTAAATGATTTTATATATTTATATTTTATGATACTAAAATTATATTAGATTAGAGCTTGATAGTTAATTATTGTTTTTTAAATTAAAACTTTCGAGGTGTCACGGGGTGTCCGTGAGCTAGCGCTACTCAAGCTTTTAATTTTAAAAACAATAATTAACTATTCAGCTAAAAGAATGTATTTATTTAAAATAAAGTAAATGTAATAGAACATAAAAAGATAGAAAATAGGGGCTTAAAAGTCAGTAAAAATAAAGAAGAAATGACTGGAAAAAAATTCTTGCAAAAAAAATAAAAAAAATGCAAAAAAAGTATTGACAAAGATAAAGTGGTAATGTATAATAAGAATCGTTCCGCATGAGCAGGAACAAAAAGTACATTGAAAAGTAAACAATAAAATCCTTTAGAGAATAAACCGAAGCGGTATAATCTTTTAACCTAAAGATTAGTACCGAACAAGTAAA
>JABLTQ010006337.1_pt1 | contig 36467 bp, 22 predicted proteins | sample 7160101 | NCBI WGS metagenome assembly JABLTQ01 (sample SAMN14651228, study PRJNA627086) | human gut metagenome | isolation source: feces | host: Homo sapiens
AGGTATGTTTCAATTACTATCGTTTAATTATTAGGTTCAGTCCTTCACAAACTCATCGACACGTTTGCTACTATGACATCTGCTGACTTCTCACGACAAGCTTTACTCCGCTGATTTCGATTTTTTTTCACTATTATCATGCGTCCGTGAGACCTCCTCGGATAAGGGTATTAACTTTCCATCTTATGTCTGCTTCATTTACATTGACTGTTCCGAATAGCTATAGGGCTTTGATTTGTGATGCAACCTTACCCACAGTCTTATGCCTTATATGAAGTTTCTATCCGTCAGACCAGATGTTTGCCGCAAGCTTCTTTCAGATTCCAACTCGCGATGGACACCCTTGCTTTGGGCTGTATGATTCCCTCTATTAGGGCTCATTAGGGACTTGCACCCGTTAGCTAATACTCATGCCGAGCATACACCAAAAAAAGCGCGAAACCGGGTGGAATCGCGCTTACATAAGATTTTATTTGATACATCAAGCCACAGAAATGGAGCATAATTCTCGACCCACAGAACGTATGGTCTCAAATATAGCTTCCATTCGTTCTGCGGAAGGTTTCTTGGTGCCACTCACGTATTGGGCAAACAGACTTTGTGATATTCCCAATCTGCGAGCAATGGAGGAAGCATTAAGCTCCGGATGCGCCATAAACACCTCGTACAAAGGATTGGTTGGCTTTTTCATGAAGAACCCTTCAAAACTCAGGTCTTCATCAATCTCCTCCCAATGGATTCCGTCATCGCTTAGTGTGAAATTGTTCCGTTGTTCTGGTGTGGCAAATGGTTGCCATTTTCTCTAAACATTTTCTAAACATTCCATCAAAACAAGGGGGCAAATCCGCTCCCGCAAACAAAAAAAATAGGAACTAAGTTTTTACGCTTAATTCCTATAATCTGCTTATTATCAGCGGAAAGACAGGGATTCGAACCCTGGGAACAGTTGCCCGTTCACCGCATTTCGAGTGCGGCCCGATCGACCACTCCGGCATCTTTCCTTCGAAAGCGCTGCAAAGGTAAAGGTTCGTTGGCAGAGCTCCAAATATTCAGGGACTCTTTTTCATCTTTTTCAACTTTAAATCTACATGCGGACTACCTAAATGTTGCTATTTTATGTTCTACAGCATAAAATTAGGGCTGTTTGTGACGCGCATACGGAATTTACAGCTTATCTTTGCGGCTCAAAATTTTGGAGGAGGATAGGTACCTCCGTTCATGCACTATTATTAATTCAACTTTCACAAGATTATCGGATTTATGGAATTGAACAGAAACTTCAAAGACGGACTCTGGACGCAAGAGATCAACGTGACTGATTTCGTAAGCAGAAACATTACCCCTTACGAAGGCGACGCATCCTTCCTGCAAGGCCCCACCGAACGAACCCGGAAAGTCTGGGAGTGCTGCCTCAAGGCACTCGAAGAGGAACGGAACAACGGGGGAGTACGCTCGCTCGATCCGAACACGGTGTCAACCATCACGTCACACAAGGCTGGATACATCGATCGGGAGAACGAACTCATCGTGGGACTGCAGACCGACGAACTGCTCCGGCGTGCCATCAAGCCTTTCGGCGGTATCAAGGTGGTCGAGAAGGCTTGCCGTGAAAATGGAGTGGAAGTAGACCCGAAGGTGAAAGACATCTTCACACACTATCGCAAGACACACAACGATGGCGTGTTCGACGTATATACGGAGGAGATTCGTTCCTTCCGCTCCTTGGGATTCCTCACCGGACTGCCCGACAACTATGCACGCGGACGGGTCATCGGCGACTACCGACGGCTGGCGCTCTACGGACTGGACAACCTGATTGCTGCCAAGCAGGAGGACCTGCGCGACCTCACCGGTCCCATGACCGAGGAACGTATCCGCCTGCGCGAAGAGGTTGCCGAACAAATCAAGGCGCTCAAGGACATGAAGGTCATGGGCGAATACTACGGACTGGACCTGAGCCGCCCTGCACACAACGCACAGGAAGCGGTGCAATGGGTCTACATGGCTTACCTGGCTGCCGTCAAGGAACAGGACGGAGCTGCCATGTCGCTGGGCAACACGTCCTCCTTCCTCGACATCTACATCGAGTATGACCTGGCGCACGGACTCATCGACGAGACCTTCGCACAGGAGCTCATCGACCAGTTCATCATCAAGCTGCGCATGGTGCGCCACCTGCGCATGCAGAGCTACAACGACATCTTCGCCGGAGACCCGACCTGGGTGACCGAAGCCATCGGCGGACGCTTCAACGACGGACGGACGAAGGTGACGAAGACTTCCTTCCGCTTCCTCCAGACGCTCTACAACCTCGGCCCGTCACCTGAACCGAACATGACCGTGCTCTGGAGCCCGCAGCTGCCCGAGGGATTCAAGGACTTCTGCGCACAGGTGTCAGTCGACACCTCGTCCATCCAGTACGAAAACGACGAGCTGATGCGTGAGGTGCGTCACTCGGACGACTACGGCATCGCCTGCTGCGTGTCGTATCAGGACATCGGACGGCACATCCAGTTCTTCGGCGCACGATGCAACCTGGCGAAAGCCCTCCTGCTCGCCATCAACGGCGGACGTTGCGAGAACACCGGCACGCTGATGGTCAAGGACATTCCCGTGCTGACCGGCGACACGCTGAAGTTCGAGGAGGTCATGGCAAACTACAAGAAGGTGCTCAAGGAGATTGCACGCGTCTACAACGAGGCGATGAACATCATCCACTACATGCACGACAAATATTACTACGAGAAGGCACAGATGGCGTTCGTCGACACCAACCCGCGCATCAACCTGGCATACGGCGTGGCGGGCATGTCCATCGCCGTCGACTCGCTGTCAGCCATCAAGTATGCACGGGTGAAAGCCGTACGCAATGAAATCGGACTGACGGAGAGCTTCCAGATTGACGGCGAGTTCCCCTGCTTCGGCAACGACGACGACCGGGTGGACCACCTGGCTGTCGACCTGGTCTACTTCTTCGACGAGGAACTCAAGAAGCTGCCCGTCTACAAGAACGCACGTCCGACGCTCTCCATCCTCACCATCACCTCGAACGTGATGTATGGCAAGAAGACCGGCGCTACCCCCGACGGACGCGCCAAGGGTGTCGCCTTCGCTCCGGGTGCGAACCCCATGCACGGACGGGACAAGAACGGTGCGTTGGCATCGCTCAGCTCCGTGGCGAAACTCCGTTACCGGGATGCGCAGGACGGCGTCAGCAACACATTCTCCATCGTACCGAAATCGCTCGGACCGACGCGCGAGGAACGCATCGAGAACCTCGTGACGATGATTGACGGCTACTTCACCAAGGGCGCACACCACCTGAACGTGAACGTGCTCAACCGCGAGATGCTGGAGGACGCCATGGAGCATCCCGAGAAATACCCGCAACTCACCATCCGCGTGTCGGGCTATGCCGTGAACTTCATCAAGCTGAGCCGCGAACATCAGCTGGAGGTCATCTCACGCAGCTTCCACCAGCGCATGTAATCGGCTGAGAACAGAAATCCGGACACACATAACCGCACAGGCACGGAGGAGTTCGACGGCAAAGTCGCCTCCGTGCCTCTGCTTTTTTCATACGCATGTATCAAATGGGAAACAACCGAACACAACCTACACTCAACGTCCACTCCTACGAGAGCATGGGCACCTACGACGGACCGGGACTCCGCCTGGTCGTCTTCCTGCAGGGATGCAACTTCAAGTGCCTCTACTGCGCCAACCCGGACACCATCGACAGCCACGGGGGCAAACCGACGGAAGCGGAAGAAATCGTCCGCATGGCTGTCAGCCAGAAGGCGTTCTTCGGTCGGCGGGGAGGCATCACCTTCTCCGGCGGGGAACCGACGTTCCAGGCGAAGGCACTGATTCCGCTCTGCCGACGGCTGAAGGACGAGGGCATACACATCTGTCTCGACAGCAACGGCGGACTGTGGAACGACGCCGTGGAGGAACTCCTCAGCCTGGTGGACCTCGTGCTGCTCGACGTGAAGGAGTTTGACAACAGCCGGCACCGGAACCTCACGGGACGCGGCAACGAGCAAACCCTGCGCACCGCCGCATGGCTCGAAGCGCACGCCAAACCCTTCTGGTTGCGCTATGTGCTCGTGCCGGGCTACAGCGACGCGGAGGGGGACATCCGACAGCTGGGAGAGCACTTCCGCGACTACCGGATGCTGCAAAAAGTGGAAATCCTCCCCTACCACACCCTGGGCGTGCACAAGTATGAGGCCCTGGGACAGGAATACCGGCTGAAGGGCGTCCGTGAAAACACAACGGAACAGCTCGAACGGGCGGAAAGGCTCTTCAGGGAATACTTCGACTGCGTGCAGGTGAACTGACCCTGCCCCACCCCCTCACAATATCTCCCGCGCAATCCAGGCACACGCCTCGGCGTCGGCAAGGGCATGATGGTGCTGCGTCAGGTCGAAACCGCAACGGGCGGCGACCGTCTGCAGCTGGTGGTTGGGCAGACTCTTGCCGAACACGCGGCGGGAGGCACGGCAGGTGCAGTGGAACGTGTAGCCGGGATATGTCATGCCGTAGTGGCGGAATGCCGCACGCAGGCAGCCCTCGTCAAACGGACTGTTGTGCGCCACCAGCGGAAGTCCCTCGATGTGGGGCGCAAGCTCCGCCCAGACGGCTGGAAACGCAGGCGCCCCGGCGGTGTCCGCCCAACGGATGCCGTGGACGCGGATGTTCCAGTACTCGTAGGTGTCCGGGTAGGGACGGATGAGGCGGTAGAGCTTCTCGGTGACGATGCCGCCGCGCACCACCACGATGCCCACGCTGCAGACGCTCGTCGGCTCGCGGTTTGCCGTCTCGAAGTCGATGGCTGCAAAGTCCTTCATCGCGCGCCTCCTTCCCCATCGGCATAGTGTGCCAGCATCGCCTGTACCTTCTCGCGCATCGCCGCGCGCAGCCAGTCGGGAGACAGGACTTCCACCTCGTCGCCGTGGGAGAGCAGCTCCTGCACGAAGTCATACGTCGGGCGCAGCAGGTAGCTGAACACCGCATAGCCTTCGCCCCGCTCCACCTCGACCTGGGTGTCGTGCAACGGGAGGGCACGCAGATACTTGCACTTCGTGCCGTACACCTTCAGGCGCACCGACTCCACATCATAGTCCTCGTCGACGATGATGCCGAAGCTGAAACGGAAGAACTCCTCCGGGTCGAACGACTTCGGGTAGTCAAACGCGCGGCCCGTCACCTCCAGGTCGTGAATGCGGTCGAGCGAGTAAATCATCACCTTGTCATAGTAGGGACTGCGTGCCACCAGGTACCACCGCTGGCGGAACACCTTCACGCAGTAAGGCTCCACCTCGAACGTGTTCGCCTCGTCGCGTCCGAAGCTCTGATACGTCAGCTCCACCGTCACGCCGTCGCGCATCGCCTCGATGAGCGGCGTCAGGAAGTGCTGCCCCGACGGAATCTGCTCGAAGAGGATGCGCCGCTTCAGGTGGTGGCTCTCGTTGATGAGGTTGTTCACCGCAAAGGTGTTGAGCAGCCACGAACGCACGCCGCCCCGCTCCATGTCCTCCGCGTTCTCGATGAAATAGTAGTATCCCCCACCCTTGCTGCACCCGATGTTGATGTCGAAGATTTCCTCGATTGCCTTGCGGTGGTTGTGGAAGGTGCGCAGGGGGATTTCCTCTCCCCCACTCATCTCGGTACGCACCCACCGTGCATTGATTTCCTCAAAAGTAATCCGGCGTGCCCGATAAATCGTGTCCACGAGCCAGATGTAACGGTTAAACAAGTCTTTTGCCATATCGTTTTCTGTTTAATTGTCCTTTGTCAATTGTCCATTGTCAATTGTCAATTGAATCCGATTTTCCGCCGGCGGTCGGGAGCGGCAATCAGCTCGCTGTCGCAGTACTGCTTCAGCGTGTCGAGCGAAACGTGCTCCTTGCCGCTCAGGATTTTCTCGACCGTATGCTTGCGGGCGATGTTCTCGATTTGTCCGCCCGTGAAGTCGTAGCACGCAGCCAGCTCGCCCGCCTCGTCCGCCGTCAGATCGGGCAACAACGTCCGCCAGATGGCCTTCTTGGCACGGAGCGACGGACGGGCGAACTCCACCTTGTAGAGGAAGCGACGCTCGAACGCCTTGTCGAGGTTCTGCGTCAGGTTCGTCGTGGCGATGAGGATGCCGTCGAGCGACTCCATCTCCTGGAGGATGATGTTCTGGATGGTGTTCTCCATCTTGTCGACGGCACGCTCGGCTCCCTCCTGACGCTTGCCGATGAGGGCGTCCGCCTCGTTGAAGAGCAGGATGGGCGTGACCTCGGAGTCCCGGACGAGGGCGCGGTAACGGTCGAAGAGCGCCTTGACGTTCTTCTCGCTCTCGCCCACCCAGCAGCTCTTCATCTCGGCGAAGTTCACCGCCATGATGTCACGCCCCGTGAGGCGTGCCAGCTGATAGACGGTCTCGGTCTTGCCCGTGCCCGGCGCCCCGTAGAAGAGGCAGGCGAAACCCTGACGCATCCCGTCGGCTGCCAGCCGTTGGCGTATCTCGTCGAAGCGCTCGCGGCTCAGCAACGACGTCAGCTGGGAGATTTGCCGCTCCTCCTGCTCGCCGTAGTAGAGCCGCCTGGGAACGATGTCGGTGCAGCGCAGCAGGTCTTTACCGGACGCCGCCTGCTGGCTGGAGATACCCACCTCGCCCAGCAGGTCGTTGATGGCGCCGGCGGTGAGCTTGAAGTTGCTGCGGTCGGCGAAACCGTCGTTGTTGACATACTCCACCAGCTTGCGCCTTATCAGGGTGTTGTGTCCACGTTCCATCGAACGCTCCTGCATGCGGAAGATGGACTTGCCGCCGTACAGACTCTCGTAGTCGCGCGAACAGATGATGTCGTCGTTGCGGTTGACCAGCTCGTGGCAGAAGAGGAGCAGCAGCACCCAGTCCCACTCCTGGAGTCCGTAGGAGTCCATCCGACGGACGAAGTGCAGCTGCGGGTTGGCGTCGAACAGGCGGTGCACCTCCTCGACGAATGCCTCGTAGGTCAGCTCGTTGTCCGAACGTTGTTCGAAGAGGTCGTCCAGCTCGTCGAACAAGGCGTCGCACGTCAGGTTGCCCAGCGGCTTCGGCTCGTAGCAACGGTTCTCCTTGAGCGCCTCGACGACGTACATCGGGACACGGTAGGACTTCTCGCGCCGTTCGCGGCAGCAGACCACCAGCTTGCGTCGCTCCAGCTCATCGACGTCGCTCATGTAGCGGATGATGCGCACGGTGCGGCAACGGAAGTGGCGGGCGAAGTCGCTCAGGTGGATGTTGTTGTCGTCGCTGTTGTCGACAAAGATAGCAAAGAGTACCGCCTGAATGGGTGTCAGGTGCATCTTTTTGGCGACGTAACGGATGTAACGCGCCGCGTCGGTGAAGAACTGTTCGTTCAGACCGGAGTCTTCCGAGAGTTCCACAATCTGTTCGATGGCGTTCAGGAGGTTCAGCCTCTTGGGTTCCGCGATTACCGGTTTCTGTTCCGGGGTGTCTTGTCTTTTGATGCTTGGTCTCATCTTCGTAACGTTTTTTGTTTCTTTTCTCTGAATCACGATGCAAAGATGAGGCACATCTATGCCAAATCGTGGCAATGGATGAAAGAAAATGAGATAAAATGAAAAGAAAAGCATCCCGCGTCGTCCGGCAACACCTTCTTTTTGTCTGTCGGAAGTCCGGATACGACGTTTCTCCCGTCCCGCAAAACATTTTGAGCCTGGATACGACGTTTCTTTAACCTTTCAAAATGTTTTGGTCCTAGATACGATATTTCCTTAACCTTTTGAAACGTTTTGGTCCTGGATACGATATTTCCTTAACTTTTCGAAACATTTTGGTCGCAGATACGGCATTTCCGGCTTCACGCAAAACGTTTTGGTCCTGGATACGGCATTTCCTGCCTCACGCAAAACGTTTCGGTCCTGGATACGGCGTTTCCAGGCTTCCGCAAAACAGTGTGCCCCCGGAAACGGCGTTTCCAGGTCCTCGCAGCAGGGCTGGAAGGCTGAGGAACGCGATTCTGGGGGCGCGCAGGCGACTTCCGTTGAAAAAAAAACGACTGACCGCCTCAACGCCCGGGGAAGAAGCCGGGGAAGGCGTGCAGGAACTCGCTGTAGTGCTGCATCATCGCGGTGTACATCCCCTCGTGGGTGTCGCCGCGGTAACTGGGGTGCCAACTGTTGACGACCAGCTTGCGGACGGACGGGGAGTACCACATCCAGTCGCTCATCCGGCACAGGTCGGGCAGGTAGTGCGCCTGCACGAAATCCTTTATCAGGTCGCTACCGCCGCAGCACAGCAGGATGTCGGCGTCGTAGAGGCGTATCTGACGCTCCAGCAGGTCGGCGTAGCGGGTGAGGAAGGCTTGCAGCGCGCTGTTCGTCAGCTGACTGCCGCCGGGCTGCTTCTTGCAGTTGACCCGTGCGACGGGTGCCTCGTCGTAAAACGGACGGAAGGTGTCCGGGCGGTCGGCTTCGTCAAACCGACGGGTGTTGCCGTGGCGGTCCGCCGTCAGCAGGCCGTAGACCCAGCGCATGAGGTTCTTGTAGAAGGGCGCGGAGACGGTCGCGTCGGCGGGTCCGGAGAAGTTTCGCCTGCCGGTCTCGCAACGGATGTCCCATGCCTCGGTGTCATTGAGGTCCTTCGTCAGGATGAGCACCCGACGGGGAGCCTGTTCCCAGCGTCGGCATTCGTCACCCGGACGCCGGGTCCAATATCCGTCGGCATAAGAGAAAAGCCCCCGATAGAGCAGTCCGTCGGGGGCAATCTCTTCGCCGTCGCCGCACTGACGGGAACGTGTCTTCCATTCCTCGAACAGGCGGTCTTCAAGCGCAGTGTAGTTCATCAGAGGTCAGTCCAATTTTCTGAATTCAAAATCGTTCACAGAGCAGCCCGCCTTCTTGTAGTCGAAGTTATAGAGCCGCATGTAGGCTTCCTGCACCTCCTTCGCCCCGTTGTTGAAGGGCGACGAGGTATGGGTCTGCGTGGTGACGGTCACCACCATTTCGGGGGTGAGCACGGTCCCGTTGACGCGCTTGATGCGCTTGGGGATTACTTGAAATACTCTTGACATGATGTTTTATTGTTTTATAAGGTTTATACATTGGGGTTCTGTCTGCGCGTGGGCGCGTCCGTCAGCTGAACAAGCTGCTGATGAAGTTGAAGGTCCAGGCGATCGCCGCGATGGCAATGGATATCAACCAATAGATGAGGAAGCAGCACACAACGATGCCCACTCCCATCCAGAAGGCTTTCCGATTGACCTCACGGATAATCTCGCGGTCGTCCTCCACGAAGCCGACAATCAAACGGCAGTTCTGCAGGTAGGCGCGGTTGAAGAAGTCGAGGATGTTGCCGACCCAGAACGGTATCAAGCCGATTGCCATGTCGCGCAGGACGTTGAAGATGACCGCCAGCGTCAGGGGCAGCGAACGTACCTTGACGGCAGCCACGTAGATGAACGGGAAGACCAGCAACGACGAGAGGACATCGCCCAAGCCGGGGATTAACCCAATCAGCGGGTCGAGGAAGTACTTGTCCATCCAACGGGCGATGGTCTGTGTCATCTGATAGGAGGTCGACAGCTCGATGTCCATTCGCCGTTCCTCCTTGCGCCGGATGCGCTCTTGTTCTGCCTGCATGGCGCGTGCGTCTTGCGCCTGTTCTTTCTCGTCGACGAGTCCCAGTTCCTGCTGGGCCTGCCGGCGGCGGTTGCTTTGCATTTCGCTCATAGCTCTATGGTTTTAGTTCCTTTCAAGAATTGTTCCCAGTCGTCGTCGGTGAACTTCAGGTCTCCTCCGGCGAGCGACAGCAGTGCCGCCTTCAGCTCGTCGGGGCTTTGGGCGGTGTTGATGCGCCGCAGGCTCTCGCGCAGCACGGCGCTGCGGTTGTCGATGTTGGCAAGGCGTGCGCGGAACTCCGTCTGCAGGCGTTCCAGTTCGCGGTCATACTCGCGGTGGGCGAGTGCGCTCGATGCCTTCATTGCCTGCAGGCGTCCCCACTCCTCGAGCAGGGAGACGGTGTTGCGGACGGCTTCGTTGCCGGCGTCGGTCAGTTGCACGAGGTCCTCGTCCGTGGGGCGTGCTTCCTCGGCACCGTCTTCACTGACGAGCTGACGCATGGTGTCCGTCCCCAGGTTGACCTGTTCGCGGACGGTGTCGGCAAAGAGGCGGATGCCCTGCTGGATGTCGGGCGGCAGCGCGGTGTCCTGCTCGCGGACGGTGACGGTGCGCGTGAGCTTCTCATCCAGCCTGCTGTTGGCGATGGAGCGTGCCAGGCGCAGCAGCCGGACGATGTCCTCGAGGTGGGCGAGCATCTTCACGCGCAGCTCCGGCGTGACACGGATGGTGTCCATCAGCCGGCGGTTCAGCGTGTGCAGTTGCCGGCGTACCTCCTCGAGCTGACGGCTGTTCTCCCGGTGTTCCGCCTGCTGGCGGTTCAGTTCGTCGCCGTCGACCTTGACGTCGAGCTGCAGCTCCTCGAAGCGGGAGACGACAGGGCTGCAAGCCTGACTCCACTCATAGAGGCTGCGGTTGTAGCTGCGCGATGCCGCTCCAAGGGTGAACAGGTTGGCGAGGAAGAAGGGTTTCTGCGGCTTGCTTGCCTTCGCCTGGTTGTATTGCGGACGCAGACTGTCGAGCAGCGCGCGGCACTCCCCGAGGTGGGAGGTATAGTAGCTGATGTTCAGCTCGGCGTCGCTGACGTCCTTCTCCAGCGCTTTGCACTCTGCCAGCAGGGCGTCGCGGCTGTCCTTCAGCTTCCGGACGTCGGCGTCGGCATAGAGCGCGTCGGTCAGCTGCTGCCATTCGCGGGAGAGCACCTGACGGCTGAACCGGCTGAAGACTTCCGCCTGGGGGATATACAGTTCGTCGAGCGTCCGGTGGATGACCCACAGACGGCTGAGGTCTCCCTTGACGAGTGTGACGTCGCGCTTGACGCTGTTCTTCAGTGTGAGCAGTTCCTGCTGGAGGGCGGCAGTCTTCTGTGCGGCGTCGGTGTAGTGCGACACCATGTTGAGGGCAGCCAGCACGAGTCCAGCCTGCTTGCTGCCTCCGCTGCGGTAGGATGCGCCCGCGCGCCGCACGGACTCCTGGAAGCTGTCGGAGATGTCGCTCATGAGGAGTGCACAGCGTTCGGTCACCTTGTCGTAGTCGAGCTGCACGCGTTGCAGCATGTCGCGCAGGTCGAGCCACTGGACGGAGTCGAAGTCGAAGAGTTCGGGGGCTACCGCCTTGACGGAGTCGCCGAAGGTGTCGGTCAGCGTGAGGGCGTACTCGCGGTAGATGTCGCAGATGTAGGTGCGGAGCCGCACGAAGTCCGCCATGAGGGTCTTGATGTGCTGTTTGGCATCGTCATATCCGGCGACCATCTGCGTGTATCCGTTGAACACGGCGGTGGCTTCGTTGCGCACCTTGACCACGCCCTGTGTTCCCACCACGGTGTTGAGGAGGCTTCCTCCGCCGGCAATCTGCACGTTCATGGCTTGGGTGACGCGCTGTTCGAGTGCGCGCAGGGCGTCGTTTCCTCCGTCGAGCTGCTTGTGCAGGTAGGGGAAGAGTGCGTCGTCCTGTGTCTCGACCAGGTGTTCCACGCCATACTCGTCGACAAGCCCCCGTTTCCCGTCGTTGTCGTAGAAGGCTTGGCGGATGGCCTTGTCATCGCGGAAGTGCCTGTATGCTTCCCAGACGAGCATGCCGACTTCGAACCCGTCTTTGGAGATGCCCATTTCCTGGAGGTCGAAGGCGAGGTCCGCCCGTGTATAGGTTCCTCCGTTCTGCTCCAGCCGATGGGCGATGTCGCGAATCTTCTGATAAATCTTTTGTTTGTCCATGGGGTATGGGTTAAATGTGTTTTGTTTGCTGCGAAGTTAGGGGTTAGGTGTGCTAAAGGGGGGCATAGGAGAAGAAAATTACCCACAAATGTCATACATTGCCTGATAACGTTTCAGCTGCTCCTGGTAAGCCTGCTCGATGGCACCCACATATTGATTTTCAAACTGAGCACAATAATCCTTATACGATTGAATGTTATGCTCTTTCTCAATCTGGTTCAAAGCAGACAGCACATCCATCATTGAAAATTGAATCACTGAACGACGGATAGCCAAATCCATCATTTTATCTTTCTCAGATTCCGTCAAGGATGAAGTCTGGATGGCACGCTTCAGCTCCGTGCCCTGCGCCATTGAGAACTCATCCCAGGAATTAACGGCAAGCGCATGAATCTCTCCCAGTTGGGCATTCAACTTTCCGGTGAACATTGCATAGTCTATCTGTTTACTTTCCATCTTTCTGGCACCTTTGCCTTTACTCATGCCGTATATCCCAACAGCTGCGACCAATCCTCCTCCGACAGCTACGACATTGGACTTGGTTGCCAAACCAAGAATCAGCAGCAACGCCCCCACTCCAATACAAGATGGATATGCGGCAGATGATTTTGGCTTTTCAGGCACAAGTTCCGACGCCTGTTGCGGATAAGCAATCTGGCCAATCCGTGATTTCACCATGGATTGCAACTCATTCCTTTTAGAAGTCAGGGCTTCCATATAAGATTTAATTAATTCCTTGTTCATAACTTTTCTGCAATCTTTACTAATCCGTTTATTACTTTTTCCATCATTTGCAGCTCCTGTTCCTTATTCATTAACTGCTGCTCCAACTCGCATCTAAGCTGTTCTGTCTTTTTTCTCACAGAATTCATGAATTCATCTTTTTTGGTGGATAATACCGCCAATGTACTCTCACGCGCATTTCTCAGCTCCTGTGGTACCGAAGTATCCGACATTGTCGACAGGAATTGCCTGATTTTTGTGACAACCCGTTCTTTAGCATAAGCGGCTTCCCTTTGCACAGCAACTTTCGCCTCAGCTTCTTTGCAGTCATATTTCTTCGGTATACGCTCTCCTCCTTGTAACAAGGACGGCAACGCCTCATAGCCTTTCTTTATGGCACGGATATCGAGAGTCAACTTATTACTCATGGCATCAAGAGTCTCCTCCAGAATGTAGCTCAGTTCGCGTCCATCCAAATAGCCTTCCTTATCCTTCGTCTCCACCTCAGTAATTGCCTCGCCTATACCTTTTTTTATACGTTCTCTCAGGTCTTCACTTTTACTCTTCCATTCAGATTTAAGCTTGTCCAGTTGCTTATCCACCGCATTACGAACGTTGTCAATCGTACCCACAATATCAACCGCATCATATTCCACCTGAATCGTTCGACTCCCCCAAAGTCTCCCTTTGCATGTGACATTGTCACTCACATGACTTATGCTCACTTTTCCAATATTACTCAGGGTAAAGTTATTGAGGCATTCCTTTACATACTGGTCAGCAATCTCATTTGCCCGATTCCGGATTGATTTCAGACTCATTTCTATCCCATTACAAACTTCATCCAAAATCCTCTTCCGTTCTTTTGCTCCATTGATATCACTCTGTTTCAACTGATTCATCCGGTTTTCCAACCGTTCTTTTTTCTCAGACAGAATCTTATGAAGCTCGGCATTTGTGTTATTGAAATAAGCATTGACCTTGTTTTGAATAATCTGCTCCTTATTTCCCTTAAATGAACCTTCCACATACTTCGCACGAATATCCTCAATTTGAGAAAGGTTCATAAAGATCTCCTTGATTTCTTTAGAAGAGCTAAAGAAACTGGGATAAAAATACTTCATCTGCTTCACAACATGAGCCTCGATTTCATCCCAACGCTTTTCATCCTTTTGGGCTATTGAAAATCCGATACCGGAACTAAAATCAATGATCGGATCATCTCCTGTGTAATTGGACGTAGCCATATTGTTCCTGAATTGCTTCTTCAAGGAACGCTGGCAATACTCAATCGCACCTCCCAAATCATCCCCAAACTTCATTCCGACATCTTGTAAGACAGAATCAAACTTACTGCCGATCAATACGACAGTCCCAATACCTTGTGAACCGATTCGTTCTGAAAGGAAAGTGACATCCGTACTATCAAAGAAACGCCCGGAGTAACTCAGGAAGAAGACGCCATGACATCCCCTCAAAAAGTCACGCGTTCTCACCTCACGGGAAACAACAGGGTCATTCACTCCCGGGGTATCCACAATCTGTACACCGACCAGACGTTCATCCTTCAATCTTATGGTCAAGCACTTCACAATGGGGGTGTATGTTCCTGTCGCACCCACATAATCTTCCAGAATGTCTTGAAGATCGGTGATATTGGAAAAGGAACGAGCCTCTATTTTCGATTGTTCTTGAATCTTACCACGCGCCATCCTGCTGCAGGACGATACTAAATCTTTTGCTGCAATCAGCGTATCATCCACCAATCCTGAACGACGAATATCCTCCTCCGTCACAGAAGGATTCTGTTCTTTCTCAACCTTCAGGATGTCATCATATTCCTTTGCCCTGTCTTCAAAAGAATGCCATTCAGAAGAATTATAATACTCTACCTCAAACTGATTTTCATCGCCATATTGCAGGACAGTAAGACCAGCAGTCATAGGAGTCGAAGCCCGGGGGAGTACATTTTCCCCATCGAAAAAGAGAGAATTCAAAAACGAAGACTTGCCGGCTTTTACCTGACCCACGACTCCGATTTTCAAGATTCCATTCTCACTTTTTACCAGGTCAGCACCTTGACGAACCTCAAGAATTTTATCTTTCAGTTCCTTGATTGGTTTCTTCAAGACATCGCCAATACCGGCATTTTCCAACGCAGACAAGTCATTGTCCAATGAACTAAAAATCTGCTGATAATTATCAATCGTAACCTTCATAATCGTATCTGTTATTGATATTGTGCAATCCACTTCGTAAACGTGTTCATACCTGCCAATTTGACTAATGGCTGAGACTCATAAACCAAAGACCGGTCTGCCTCGATAAGCATCTCACAGATGTCTTGATAATGGCACATGGCAGCTGTTTCCAGCGCATTATAGCCTCTCTTGTCTTTCATGGACAGGTCTGCATCATGCGTAATGAAGAATTTGACCATCTCATTATTGCCGGAACGTACAGCCCAAGTAAGCGGTGAGAATCCCCCATTATTGCAAACACTTAAATCGACCCCCTGAGAGAAACAAGACAAAAACCGTCCATAATCATCTCCACTAATCGCTGAAAAGATATTCATATCCTGTTCTCTCTCTATCTGCTGCAATTCCTCCTGATGCTGTTTCACAGCCTTTACCGCTCTATTGTATGAATCCTTCAAGGTAGCGACAAGCTGAAACCGGTATTTTCCCAGTAGTTTTACCAACTCTTCCTCTTTCTTGCGACCCTCTATCGAGGTTTGATAAACATCCTCAAATTCTTTCAGCACGTCTTTATATTTATCCAAAGAATCATCATAAAGCGTACAAATCTCATTATAAAGTTCTGTACGGAATTCTTCATCATAATATTGATAGTTAGCCTGGGAGTTACATAGCTTATTAAATTTATCAATCGCAGAACTATATCGTCTACTTAGGTCTGACGCATCACTGAAAAAGCCAACCTTATCGGCCCATTCAGCCTCCCTGTCCAATGCCTCGCCCCAACCTTCCAGAGCCTTCTGAAAATAATCCATCCGTTTGTCCGCACAGCCCATTATCTCGTTATAATTAGACAAGATAACCTCTTCTACTGCCCCCTTACTCGCCGAGTTCTCATCCTTTTTATCTTGGTAATACTTACGCCACTCTTGTTTGTCATTAACCAGTTCTAGTCTCTTAGCTTCATAATCCTTAATCATTTCATTGGAAGCATTGATCTCATCCATCAAAAGCCTTTCAATTTCTCCGGAGTAACGGCTTAACAGGCTCATAGTACTCCCGGATTTAGTCTTCACTGCTTGGATGATTTGTGAAAAGGTTGTATTGAATGTAGCATAGAGCTGTCTAGTAACACAAGAAAAAGAAAGTATTGCCAACGGAAATTTGTCTTTATTAAATTCCTTTGCGCAAAGTTTTTCAGTATCCTGTATAATTTTCCTGACTGCTCCCACGTCTTTTTTGTCCATCTTAGTATACAAGATAACTATAGGTTTATCCTGTACCTTCTTCAGCATCTCCAAATCATTCTTGGTAATCGTTCCACTTTCCACATCAATGCACCAAAAGATGGCATCACATTTCTCCATTGCTTCAATTGCTTTTTCCCTGTCAGACTCGTTTTGCCCAACAGCATTGTTATAGCCCGGAGTATCAACAAACGTGATACCATCCAGATATTTATCTCTTACAGAAACATCTATAACAATTTTCTTTAGCACATTAGCGATGTATGTCTTTGACTTGGAAGAATGCTGGATGCAAGCTAAAACTTCATCATTCAACAAGACCAATTCATCTTTCAAGTTTTCTCCCCGGATAACCAAGCGTTTATTAGGGGAGAAGACGCAATTCAGGTATGTATTGACCACGGACACCGGCTCCACACCCGTCGGCAACAAGTCTCCGATTCCTGTAAGATAATTAAGTAAAGACGACTTTCCGGCGCTATATCCTCCTGCAACTGCAATTTTCAAAGAAGAAGACATTGTACTCACCAATTCATCCTCCAAAGCGATAACCTTCCAAAAGCAATCATCTATCAAATCAGAATTCAACAAATCATAGTTATCCAAATCCGGTTTCATTTGTTTGTTAAGCAAATCATACACCGGTTGAAAGCACGGTGTCAACTCCAAATCAGTGGAAGCGGTACAAATATGAGAAATCAAATTGAGAGCCATTTGTGGATTCTCATATTTGTTCACCTTGATAATCTGAGCCGTTTGCTTTCCCATGGCTGCACCTTTCCGTTTTATTGCATCAAGTCCCATATCTAAAGAAGTTTCAGTTTTCAGTAAATAATATCCTACTAAGATTCAACGTTTTGATAATACGCTCATTGATATGCATGTTCTTTAGCCATCCTGTTCTTTTGCCTGAATCGCTATGCTTCCGAAACAAGATGGCTAAAGATACATGCCTTACCAGACGCACCACAAAGGTGAGTCCATGCACAATCAGCGTTTCAAATTCTCCAATTTATCAATGGCAACTTGCAAAGCCTTAACTTTCAAAGCTGTGCTTTCTTCATCAGCACGCTGCTCCTGTTGAACCATTTTAACACTGTCATTGAACTTTTGAGCTTCTGAATTAATCAGTTGTTCCATGCTATTCATAGCCTCCCGCCGTTGTTCATCCAGCATCGTGGTAACCGGCTCTCGTAAAGACTCAACTATTTTAGGAACAATTTCCGACACTATCTTCTGGCGAATAAGGTCAACCTTGCTTTCTCTGCTCTTTCCAAAAATCAAACGAAGCAAATCCGGAATAATGTTCAGAAGAATAGTAACTAATGGGCCGAGAATTTTACCCAAAGTACCCAATAAGGTTGACAGACCCTTATAAGCAATCAGTTTTTCCGTTAGCTTATCCAAGCCCTTTTTCAAAAGGCCTTCCAAAACCTCCCTGCCTAACAGATTTCCTATAATCTCGTTGGCAGCGTCCAATGCCTGATTCCCCTTATCCTGCAAGATATCATTGACTTTCAAGGAGAAATCTCTAACACTATCACCAATCACATTCTGATATTCAGAAATCTCACGTTTAAAGGAGGAGAACAATACCGGACGAATGATTGACAACAACTCAGCACTGAATGCATCCGTACTACTATTATTATTGCTGATAAAATGCGCCAGATGAAGGCTATTCTTTACTAAAGCCTCACGAATGTCATTCAAAACGTCATCAGCAGAGTTTTCCAAAGATTGTGCTCCAGCAGCTTTCGCTCTCAGGCTTTCAAGAGTTTTCTCACGTTCGGCTCCCAATGCTGCAATCTTGCTTTGAAAATCCTTCTTATCAGAACATGCGAGTTTAATCTGCAACTGCAAATCTTCGATTATTTCATCAATAAATCCGCAAACCAGTTCTGAATACTTTTGGGTTATGAAAGTCTCGGCATCCAAGTTATCCAATAGTCTCAGCACATCATCATACTGCTTTGTTACAGAAGACACTGTTCCGACAACAGCATCAGGACCAATGATACGTTGAGCTATATCCTCAACATTCTTTACGATAGTGAGCACCTCGGATTCGGACTTCCTCTCAACTTTTGAAAGGAAGATGGAACATTTCAAACCGTACTTCTTCAATTCATCAATGAATCGAAGCGTAGATCTCGACAACGTACCTTGCTCTATATCTGACAGAAGAATGAAATAAGAACCTTCCTGAATATAGCTGAGAATAGCATTGTTATGTGCCTCTATTCCGGAATTGATTCCCGGCATGTCAACAAGAACAATTCCCCGGTCGTTCAACCTCTTCAGAAAATCATTCTTCAGATACACATAAACAACATCTCCAGGAACAGCCTTTAAAGCTCCTATTTGTGACAAAGGTGCAGTCCCCTGCTTTTCTCCCTTATGATAAATTTGAAGATATTCCTCTTCTGAATAGTACAATTCATAAGCGACTGCAGTAGTCGGAACGATATCCGTCGGCAGGAGGTTTATTCCCATCATCGTATTCAACAATGAACTTTTACCGGCATTAAAATCTCCGACAAAAGGAACTTTGATGAAACGATTCGAAGACAAATCATTCAATAGCCCTTTCTGCTCTTCTTCCAAACGGTGCATCAGAGCATCCGACTTGATATACTCCCTAGCTATTTCAGTAGCTTGACTGATTCTTTCTGTGTAAAATTTAGTTCTTTCCATGGTGAGTTTATTTAATCATTTTATTCCTTTTCTCATTTCCTTTTCTCTTTCTTCCATCCTTTCCCAAATCCCCCGATACACCCATTCATGGAGCCTGCCCAGCCATCCTGCGGGGCGTGTACGTATGCTGCCGCAATGCGGGCAACGTTGGGGCATGGTGTAGAAGGTAGCGGCATACTCGATGTCCAGACCGGGGAACTTCTTGCCGCAATGGGTACACTTGAATTGGGTTATTCCGCGTAACATAACCTTACAATGCCGGAGAATGATGACCCTTGTTCTCCCCCTTGGGATGGTGCACACACTGGCCACCGGTCATGACCTGGATGCTGGGGAACTTCTTGCCACAATATTTACACGTGTATTCACTCTTTTCCGTCCCTTCGTAGAGCTTGTGACGTCCCTTGTTCGGTCCGTCGGGGTGACGGACGCAGGTGGCGGAAGTCAACTGACGGACACTGGCGAACTTCTTGCCGCAGTATTCGCAATAACAGGTGGGGGTTGATGAAGACATGGTCACTCCTTTCCCGGGCAGCATGCCCGACGTGAAGAGCAGGTACAGACCGAAGGCTGCAACGCTCATGGATAAGATGGATACTCGGTTTTTCATGCGTTCTTCCGTTTTTTGGGGTTATCATTCGGCATCGGTTTTTCAAAGTTATTTGTCTCGTGTACCACTGCCAAATTATTTTAGGTTCAAGTAGGTTCACAAATGAAAGATTTTTTTAGCCCTCCGACAACGAGGATTTTTAGCCCATTGACTGATGCAAAGAAAAGGGCACCCTGTGCCAAAGCGTTGCACGGCTCGGATTTTTTTTTCACACGGGACAAAGGGGCGTGTGGGGCGATTCATTTGACCGTTTGATGAATGACACAGCGGGGCATCCCCCCCGGACAGGAATCTGAAAGGAAAATTTGTCCGTCAACGGCAAAGCCGTTAATTTTGCACCGCTTCTCAGGTGACGGGAAGAGGTCCCGTCGGCTGATGCATGCCTCAACTATACCTTATATATATATATGATCTATCCACAGAACTTTGAACAGAAGATAGGCTTTGACCAGATACGCGGACTGCTGAAAGGGCAGTGCCTCAGTTCGCTGGGACAGGAACGTGTAGACGCCCTGGCATTCTCCGACCGTCGGGAGGACATCGGACGCCGGCTGGAAGAGACTGCCGAGTTCGTCCGCATCATTCAGGAGGAAGACAGCTTCCCCGACCAATATTTCTTCGACGTACGTCCCTCGCTGCGCCGCATCCGTGTGGAAGGGCTCTACCTCGACGAGCAGGAGGTGTTCGACCTGCGCCGCTCGCTGGAGACCATCCACGGCATCGTCCGCTTCCTGCACTGGGAAGAGGAGGAGACGGGCGACTACCCCTACCCTGCCCTGCAGGCACTGGCAGGCGACGTGGCGGTGTTCCCCCAGCTCATCGGCGCCATCGACCGCATCTTGGACAACTACGGGAAAATCAAGGACTCTGCGTCCGCTGAACTGCTGCGCATCCGCCGGGAGATACTCTCCACCACGAGCGGCATCTCGCGCAGCCTCAACGCCATCCTCCGTTCGGCACAGTCGGAAGGCTATGTGGACAAGGACGTGGCACCCACCATGCGCGACGGTCGTCTGGTCATCCCCGTGGCTCCGGGCATGAAACGCAAGATACGCGGCATCGTGCACGACGAGTCCGCTACAGGCAAGACGGTCTTCATCGAACCGGCGGAAGTGGTGGAGGCGAACAACCGCATCCGCGAGCTGGAGGGGGAGGAACGGCGCGAGGTCATCCGCATCCTGACGGAGTTCTCTGCCACGGTGCGTCCGCTGATACCGGACATCCTGCGCTCCTACGAGTTCCTGGCGGAAATAGACTTCATCCGTGCAAAGGCACGCTTTGCCATCCGCACGCACTCCATCAAGCCCCTGCTGGAGGACCGTCCGCTCATCGACTGGGCAACGGCGGTGCACCCCCTGCTGCAACTGTCGCTGGAGAAACACGGCAAGAAGGTGGTTCCGCTGGACATCGAGCTGGACGAGAAACAGCGCATCCTCATCATCTCGGGTCCGAACGCCGGCGGCAAGTCGGTGTGCCTGAAGACGGTGGGACTGCTGCAATACATGTTGCAATGCGGACTGCTCATCCCGCTGCACGAGCGTAGCCGGACGGGCATCTTCGGCAGCATCTTCATCGACATCGGCGACGAGCAGAGCATCGAGAACGACCTGAGCACCTACTCCTCACACCTGCTCAACATGAAGCAGACCATGAAGCACTGCGACGGACGGAGCCTCATCCTCATCGACGAGTTCGGCAGCGGCACGGAACCGCAGATAGGCGGCGCCATGGCGGAAGCGGTGCTGAAGCGGTTCAACGACCGGAAGGCGTTCGGCGTCATCACCACGCACTACCAGAACCTGAAGCACTTTGCGGATGCCCACGAGGGGGTGGTCAACGGGGCGATGCTCTATGACCGCCACCACATGCAGGCGCTCTTCCAGCTCCAGATAGGCAACCCGGGCAGCTCGTTCGCCGTGGAGATTGCCCGCAAGATAGGCATCCCGGAGGAGGTGATTGCCGACGCGTCCGCCATCGTGGGCAGCGAGTACATCAACGCCGACAAGTATCTGCAGGACATCGTCCGCGACAAGCGCTACTGGGAGACCAAGCGACAGAACATCCGCAAGCGGGAGAAGCAGATGGAGGAGACCATCGCCCGCTATGAGGCGCAGCTGAAGGAGCTGGAGGAGAGCCGCAAGGACATCCTGCGCCGGGCGAAGGAGGATGCACAGCACCTGCTGGAGGAGTCGAACGCCCGCATCGAAAACACCATCCGCACCATCAAGGAGTCGCAGGCGGAGAAGGAGAAGACACGGACCGCCCGTCAGGAACTGGACGAGTTCAAGGAGTCGGTGAAAGACATCGAGAAGCAGAAGGCGGAAGAGAAGATTGCCCGCAAGATGGAACAGCTGCTGGAGAAGCAGCGCCGGCGCGAGGAACGGAAGAAGCAACCGAAGGGGGAAACGGCACAGACGGTGGTGAAGCCACGCCCCGTGCAACCGCTGCAACCGGGCGACCCGGTACGCATCAAGGGACAGACGTCCGTGGGCGAGTTGCTGGACATCAGCGGAAAGAATGCGACGGTGGCATTCGGCATGATTAAGACGACGGTGAAGCTCGACCGCCTGGAGCGCACCGATGCTCCGGTGACAAAGACCGGACTGGAGAAGAGCTCATCGTTCGTCAGCACCAGCACGCAGGAGAGTGTGTATGAGAAGAAGTTGCAGTTCAAACAGGACATCGACGTGCGCGGCATGCGTGGCGACGAGGCGATCCAGGCGGTGACCTACTTCATCGACGATGCCATCCTGCTGGGAGTAAGCCGCGTGCGTATCCTGCACGGGACGGGTACGGGCATCCTGCGCACGCTTATCCGCGACTACCTGAAGACGGTGCCCGGCGTACGTCACTTCCAGGACGAACATGTGCAGTTCGGCGGTGCCGGGATTACGGTAGTCGATTTGGAGTGAGAGCTGCGGACAGGAAATTAAAAGAATGAAGAGTGAAGAATGAGGACCCCCAACAGGCTCCTGCATTCTTCACTCTTCTTCATTTATCTAGTTTGCATTGTAACGGGGGAGCATCTCTTTGGTGGGACACTCGTAGTTGGAGATGGGGAGCTGCACCTTACGCAGGTCCTTCAGCTTGAAGTGCGTCTTCTCGATGTCTTTCGGAAGCTTCCGCTTGGAGAAGGTCTGGAAGTAGAGCAGGCAGGCGTCCTTCCACCACACGGCGTCGTGCGCCTGAATGTCAAACTTCTCCTCGATACGGTCGTAACGCTCGGCATCGACGTAAGGCTTCATCCGGGTCCACACGTCGCAGAAGCCGCGGGCAGCCTTCACGCCGTCATCGTACTTGTGGCAAAGCTCGTCCCAGAACGTGCGTCCGCTCTTCATCCTGTAGTCCCAGGGAACGTGATGGAACCAGAGGAGGTACTTCTCCGGACAAGTCGACAGGTCGCCGTAGAGACGGCACAGGGAGTCGGGGTATTGCGCTACGGCATTCGAACCGCGGCTCGTGCGGTCGAAACCCAATCCTTCCTTATCCGCACGGTGATAGTACGGCGGCATCCAGTCGCGGCGTGCACCCGGCACATCGTACCACGGTTCGGGACCGTAATGGTGGTTGCCGGCAAAGATATGGTGCAAGCCCAGCGGCATCATGTAGTCGACCACGACCTCACGGCTGTCGAGCATCACCTGCTTCATGGCATCCACGAATGCCGGTTCGTCCGTGAACGTCTGCTTCAGCCACTCGTCCGCCATCTGTGCGGGGGTCAACGAGGGGTTCCACGCCATGCGTCCGAAGGCATACCAGTTGGACTGGGCAAGGTCGTGCCCGCACCAGTTGACGTCGTCGCCCACATTGCTCACGGCACATACGGCACGCAGGGAACGCGGACAGACGTCCTCGAAGAACTCCGTCCACATGGGCGGCAGGTAAGCCAGGTGGTTGGAGTGTCCCAGGTACTCCTGCGTGAGCTGGAACTCCACCATCAGGTCGGTGTGCTTCATCGACGTGAACAGCGGACTGTAGGGTTCGCGCGGCTGGAAGTCAACCGGTCCGTTCTTCACCTGCACGATGACGTTGTCCATGAACTGTCCGTCGAGCGGCAGGAATTCATTGTACGCCTGCTTGGCACGGTCATCGCTGGAGGGAGCATAGACGAAGGCACGCCACATGACGATGCCGCCGTAGGGCTTCAGCGCCGTAGCCAGCATGTTGGCTCCTTCGGCATGTGTGCGATGATAGTCACAGGGACCGGGTTGCCCTTCCGAGTTCGCCTTCACCAGGAAGCCGCCGAAGTCGGGGATGAGGGCATAAATCTCACTCACCTTCTGCTTCCACCATGCCTGTACGCCGGCATCGAGCGGGTCGGCAGTCTCCAGTCCGCCCAGGCCCATCGGCGAAGCGAAGTTCACCGACAGATAGACCTTCACTCCGTAGGGACGGAAGATGTCGGCGAGCACCTTCACCTTCTTCAGGTAGTCCGTCGCCAGCATCTTGGGCGAAGCATTCACGTTGTTCAGCACGGCTCCGTTGATACCCACCGACGCATTTGCCCGGGCGTATGCCTCGTAGCGGGGTGAGACGGCGGGCAGTTCCTCCCATTTCCACAGGGAGTGTCCGGCATAACCCCGTTCGATGGTCCCGTCGAGGTTGTCCCAGTGGTCGAGGATGCGGAGGTCGTATGCCGGACGTTCGGTGACATCCAGCTGCGAGCAGTCCGCCCCGGTGGCTTGCAGACGCAGGAGGTGATAAGCTCCGTAGAGCAACCCCTTCTCGCCCGACGCACTGATGACGATGCGTCCGTCGCGGCTGCGGAGGATGTAGCCTTCCGGTCCCAGGGCGCGGTGGTCGGCATCCGCCATGAGCTGCAACGCCACGGGCACGCCTTTCCAACAGGTCTTCAGTTCACGTACGGCAACCTCAGTTACGGGCGTGTGCAGGAGGCAGTCGACCTGCGCCCCGCTCCCCGCTTCCTGACGGAGCCACAGCCTGCTGCCGTCTTCCGCCCACACCGTGAACGTCAGGCAGCAGCAAGCCAGGAGGGTCAAGAAGCTGCGAAGCTTCATTCGGCACCTCCGTCGATGGTGATAATCTTGCCGTCGGCATCATACTCCAGCTCAACAACCTTCAGGCTGCGGAGCCAGGTCTTCCCGTTGGAAGGCACACAGTCGTGGTGGAACAGATACCACTTGCCCTTGTACTCCACGATGGAGTGGTGGGTGGTCCAGCCTACGACCGGAGTCAGGATGACGCCCTGATAGGTGAACGGTCCGTAAGGATTGTCACCGGTGGCATAGCACAGGAAGTGGGTGTCGCCGGTCGAATAGGAGAAGTAATACTTGCCGTTGTACTTGTGCATCCACGATGCCTCGAAGAAACGGTGGGGGTCAGAGGCGGTCAGCGGCTTGCCGTCGGCATCGACCACAACGACCGGTTTGGGTTCCTCGGCAAACTCCAGCATGTCGTCTGCCAGACGCACCACACGTCCGGGCAATGCCGGCTCGTCTCCTTCGGGAAGCGAGGGATGCTCGACAGCCTTGTTGTCGCGGTAGCGTTGGAGCTGTCCGCCCCAGATGCCGCCGAAGTACATATAGTAGGAGCCGTCGTCGTCACGGAACACGGCGGGGTCGATGCTGTAGCTGCCCTTCATGGGGTCCGGCTGCGGAGTGAACGGTCCTTCGGGACGGTCGGAGATTGCCACGCCCATGTGGAAGACATCGTTGCGGTCCTTCATCGGGAAGTACATGTAATACTTGCCATCCTTGAAAGCCACGTCGCAGTCCCACAGCTGGCGTCCTGCCCAGGGCACATCCTCCACACGCAGCACCACGCCGTGGTCGGTCACCTCGCCGTGCATCACGTCGTCGGTCGAGAACACGTGGTAGTCCTTCATGTTGAAGTGGTCGCCGTTGTCATTCTCAGGCACACCGCTCTCCCAGTCATGGGACGGATAGATATAGACTTTTCCATTAAAGACATGTACCGAAGGGTCGGCCATGTAGTCACCCGGAACCAGGTATCTTGCTTCTTTCTTCATAGTGTTATTGGATTTAATGCGTGTTGTTTTGATTCTTCTGTGCTTCGTCAATCAGTTCCAGCACGAAGGGCTTCGGCTGACCGTCGCGGCCAATCAGCAACGGGTAGTCCTTACGTCCGGGGACGGGAAAGTTGTTCTTCCAGGAACCGCGGTCGGTCAGTCCCCATGCCGTGACGCGCTGGATGACGTCGGAGTGCTTCTCGAACAGTTCGAAGAATGTCTTCATGCGTGCATTCCACTTCTCCGATACGGAGTCGGGCAATGCCTCGGGATAGGGATTCAGGCGTTGCTTGAACGCGACGGTGTCGCTCACATTGGCACTCCGGCTGACGGTGGGCAGGGCACTCATGTCCCACTCGGTAATCATCACCTTCACGCCTTCGGCGGCAAACGCCTCAATGCTGCGCTCGAACTCTTCGATGTCGGGGTGGTCCATACCCATGTGTCCCTGCATGCCGACGGCATCGATGCGCAAGCCTCTCTCCTTCAGCTGACGGATGAGCTTCACCACACCGTCGCGACGTCCCGGCACGTTCATACCGTAGTCATTGTAATACAGCTCTACATCGGGGTCTGCCTCGTGGGCATACTGGAAAGCCAGGGGAATGAACTCTTCGCCCAATATCTCGTAGAAGGGGCTCTTGCGGTAGGAGCCGTCTTCGAGGATGGCTTCGTTGACCACGTCGTAACCTTTGATTTTGCCTTTATAGCGGGTCAGGATGGTGGTGATGTGGTCCTTCATGCGCTGCTTCAGCACTTCGGGAGTGACGAGCTTGCCGTCCTTGTCCACACAGAACCACTTCGCCAGCTGGCTGTGCCATATCAGGCAGTGACCGATCATCTCCATGCCGTTCTCATGGGCAAAGTTGACGATGGTATCGGCGGAAGCGAAGTTGTAGTGGTCTTCGGCAGGATGGATAATCATGCTCTTCATGACGTTCTCCGCCACGATGGAGTTGAAGTGCTGCTTGATCAGCTTGACGGCATTCGTATCCGTAACTTCACGGGGTGTGACTGCCACGCCCATCGTGAATTTGCCTCCTACCACGTCTTTCAACCCCGGAGGTGGAGCGGTCGCCACCGTCTGCTGCTTGCAGGAGCAAGCCAAAGAAGCCACCAGGACGGCTCCCAACATCAGTTTCATCTGTTTCATACTCATTAGTTATTATAGGAGTTCATCACACTTCTGTTTGATTCTGCGGACGAGCCGTTCACTCGTTCTCTTGCCGGCTTCTGCGTTCTGCCAGTTCAGCCTGCATCCGCTCGTTATGCTGCTTCGTGATGGGATAGAAGCACAAGGCTACCACACCGACGGCAAAGGTCAATGCCGGAATCAGGCTCGACGACAGCACGATGCCGTCGATGGCGGATTCGCTCTGTACCACTCCGTGACCGGAAACGTAACCGAAGCCTGAGAGCAGGAAACCCAGGATGGCGCCACCCACACCGAGACCGGCTTTCAGGGCGAACACCACACCGGCGAAGACAAAGCCTGTGGCACGACGGTGATGCACGTATTCGGAGTGGTCAGCCACGTCGGCAATCATCGCCCAGAGCAGAGGTACGGTGGGTGCATAAGCGAGGCTCTTCAGGAAGTTCAGGGTGAACATCAGCCCGATGCTGTCGGGAGCAGGCAAGTAGAACATGGCGGTGAAGACGGCTGTGAGTGCCAGGCAGACGATGAAGGTGTTGCGCTTGCCAAAACGGCCTGCCAGGTAGTTCGACAGCAGGATGACACCGAAGAACTGCACGATGGCTCCCACCATGTTGAACACGCCGAAGCCGACTTCATAGGCATGGTCGGGCGAGTTGAGCACCAGACCGAAGGCATTGAGGATGGCATAGCCCACCGAACCGTCGTCAGCCGGCATCACCAGTCCGAGTGAATCCAGGAAAGAGTAGAGGGCGCCACGGTCCACGTAGTTCTCGAAGTAATAGTTCATGGCACTGCCCCACATCGCCAGCGTGATGAACACGAACAGCGTCAGGATGAACATGGCACGCCAGGGCACACTGCTGAACACGTCCTTCACGTCTTCGCGGATGTTGGTCTTCTGCCCGGCGGGAGGCGTGATGCGCTCCTTTGCCGAGAAGAACACGACCACCAGGAAGACCAGACCGACAGCTGCAAACAGGCTGATGGTGCACAGCCAGCCGTGAGCCAGGTCATCGCCTGCCGAGAACTTGTTCACCAGCGGAAGGGTCAAGCCCTGAACAACGAACTGTCCGATGGTGGAGAAGACAAAACGGACGGACGTGATGCTCGTGCGCTCCTTGATGTCAGCCGACATCACTCCACCCAACGAAGAATAGGGTGTGTTGTTGAACGAGTACATCGTCATCAATAAGGTATAGGAGATGGTGGCGTAGAGGGCGACGAGTCCCTTGTCCTCGATGCCGGGATTGTAGAACGCCAATACGTAGAACACCATGAAGGGCAGCGCCGTCCACAGTACCCACGGACGGTATTTACCCCAACGGGAATTGGTGCGGTCGGAAAGGATTCCTACGGTCGGGTCGACAAAGGCATCCACGATGCGGGCAACCAGCATCACCGTTCCGGCAATGGCGCCTTCGAGTCCGAACACGTCGGTGTAGAACTTGGTCTGATAGATCATCATCATCTGGAACACCAGATTAGCGGAGCAGTCGCCAAGTCCGTAACCGACTTTCTCCACCAATGACACTTTTTGGTTCTGTAACATTTTCACAGTATTAAATTGGTTTATGATTAAACGCTTGTTCACTTGCTGCATACTGCAAAGGGACACTGCTCCGACCGTTCGGGTCTCTTCAGCGTCCTGTGTCCGGCATCCGGTCCCCGGAGGGAGCCTGACCGTATGCCGCCGGATGCAGGCGACGGCAACCTGATGTCCCTTCCTCCACACCCGGCGAAGGAAGCAGGCAGGACGAAACATCCTGCACAATATATGGTTTCTAGCATACGCTACGTTTTTAGTCTGTTAAACAAAGCCTGCCGGGAAGTCCGATGTCGGACAGGCCCCGGCAAGCTACCTGAAAAACCTATTACCTTTTAATACTATACTAACTATGAAGTCAGACCTCCGAATGCCGGAGAGCGGCACCAGTCCGTCTCCACTCCGACCGGAAGACCCGCCTCACGGCGACAACCAGCCAGCACAAGCAGCCCGAAGCCTGCTTTATGTCTTTCTCATCAATTTCCATTCATAATGTTATCCTGACAATCTTCCTCCCTCTCACGGTCTACCCACTGAAAGCAATCTCTACATTCATGTAACTCTATCATCTCAGTAAGATAAACGATGAGGCGGATGCCTCGTTCGCCAGGAAGGAACCAAAGCGGTGTCTGATGCCGGCTCCGGTCCTCCTGATACGAAACAAACACATATTACGAGCGGAAATCATGTCTATTCAGTCTTTCCATCGGGAACATTCATCCTGTTCCTTACGGAGGCAAAAGTACAAAAGGAATGGAATTCGCAAGCATTCTGGCGTTACAAATCTTTCCGGGATTGTTTCATCCGCGTTTCTTCTCGTTTCTTTTTCGTTCAATCTCGTTACACAGATTCATTAAGACGCACTCATTCAACGACTTGGATAATGTTTACCTTTTTCGTTTTCCGAACGGAAAAATGCGGATGACACACCGACGGGAACGCACCGGCGTGCGGGCAGGAAGGGAACATCCCGGGGGTATGCAGTACACAGACGGCGGTTAGACATGACAAGACCTGGGGATAGACAGACCAAAGTATAATACTTAGCCTGCCTAAGTATTATACTTAGACCCCCTAAGTATTATACTTTGGTCCGTCCATGCCGGGCTTCGTGCACACTGAGCCCCGGCATGGACAGCGTCTGTCCCGGGCAGGGACTCACTGGGAGACCTTCTCGATGTAGTCGGTCGGGGAAACGCCCCAATATTTGCGGAAGCAGGTGGAGAAATACGTCTGGTTGGTGTAGCCCACCGCATAAGCCACCTGCGCGATGTTCACCTTGTTCTCCTTGAGCAGGGTGGCGGCGTGCTTCATGCGGACGTTGCGTATCAGGTCGCTCGCGGGCAGTCCCGTCAGTTCCTTCAGCTTGCGGTGCAGTTGCACGCGGCTCAGACCGACTGCCTCGGCAAGGCTCTCCACGGAGAAGTCGGGATTGGCGATGTTCTCCTGGATGGACCTCATCACACGCTCCATGAGGGCAGAGTCGTTCGACTTGATTTCGGGGAGCTTCACCTCGTCGTTCTCGGTCAGCCCCAGCAACTTGCCGCGCAGCTTCATGCGGTTGGTGAGCGTCGTGTATATCAGGCTCTCCAGCTCCTGCATCACGAAAGGCTTTGCCAGATAGGCATCCACCCCCGACTCCAGCCCCTGCAGGCGGTCGGACAGCTCGCTCTTCGACGAAAGCAGGATGATGGGGATGTGGCTTGTCGCGTCATTGGTCTTCAGCATCTTCACCAGGGCATAGCCATCCATCTCGGGCATCACGACATCCGACACCACCAGGTCGGGCTGCTCCGACAGGACGAGCTGCATCGCCTCCTTGCCGTTGCCGGCGGTCACTACCTTATAGATAGGCTCCAGTTCGGTCCGGACAAAGGAGCAGACCTCCTCGTCGTCGTCCACCACCAGGACCTTGTAGGAGGTCTTGGCACGGACGGGCTTCCGGTTTTCCTCCTCCTGCCCCGTCCCTATCGCCGACAGCCCCGCCGGCTGCGGAAGGTCGAGCGCGTGGAACTCCGGCTCCTCGGTGCACAGCTCGTCAGCACGCAGGTGGGCATTGCCCAGCGGGATATGGATGACGAAGACGCTTCCGTGTGTGTCCTTGCGGTTCATTGCCACGATGGTCCCGTGATGCAGTTCCACCAGCAGACGTGCCAGGTTCAGCCCGATGCCGAAGCCCAGCGAATTGGTGTGCAGGGAGGAGGAAGCCTGATAGAAGCGTTCGAAGATGCGTTCCAGCTTGTTCTCGTCGATGCCCGAACCGGTGTCCGACACGGCAATCTCGACATAATCCTTCAGGGCACCGCTGCGCTTGGAGTCATGGCCCTCGCGCAGGACAATGCGGATATCTCCGCCGTCGGGGGTATACTTGAGGGCATTGGAAAGGATGTTGACCAGGACTTTATCAAAGTTGTTGCGGTCAATCCAGGCATAGAGTTCGTCCGCCTCGTGCTCGAAGGAGAAGGTGATGTGCTTCTTCTCCGCCTGGAACGCGAAGAGCTGGTAGAGGTCGTCGATGAAGACCACGAGGTCCGTCCGGCTGAGCGCCATCTTCATCTGCCCCTTGTCAATGCGGCGGATGTCGAGCAGCTGGTTGAGCAGGGATAGGATGCGGTTGGAGTTGCGGTACATCGCCCGGAGTGCCTTGGTGGTCGCGGCGTCATGGGGCTTGCCCAGCAGTGACTCCAGCGGACTGATGATGAGGGTCATCGGCGAACGCAGCTCGTGCGCCACATTGATGAAGAAGCGCAACTTCTCCTCGCTCAGCTTCTCCTGCTGCTTGCGTCGGATGAAATAGTAGACCAGATAGAGGATTGCCAACAGCAGCAGGGCATACACCAGGTAGGCCCACCCGGACAGGTACCACACCGGACGCACCTCCAGCCAAAGCGTCTTCACCGGCGAATAGGAGCCGTTGAGGCAGGCTCTCACCTCCAACTGATAGGTCCCGGCAGGCAGGTGCATGAAGGCGATGCGGTTCTCGCCCGCCAGCGTACGACTCCACACGGGCGTCCGGTTGGCGAAACGGTATTCATAGTAAATGTTCCCGGCATTGACAAAGTCCATGGTGGAGAAGACGAGGGAGAAGATGTTGTCCTCGTGTGCCAGCTCGATGTGCTCCACGTCTTCGATGCGCCGGTCCACCTTGTATTTCCGTTCGGGAGTCGTCATCTGCTTGTCCACCGGAAGGTTGCCGATGAACACGTGGGTCAGCACCACGGGATGTCGGTATGCCTCCACCGCCATGCTGACGGGCTGGAAGCTGGTCACGCCGACGCTCTGCCCGAAATAGACCCGGTCATGCACGGCGTCGTAACCGTAGAGCCCGCGCATGTACTCGGAGTTGCCCAGTTCGGAGGTGGAGAAGTAGTTGATGATGGACGCCTCGCGCCCCTTCTCGCGGTGAATCCGGCTGATGCCCTTGAACGTGCTGCACCAGATGTTGCCCGCCTTGTCTTCCGCCAGTCCGCAGACCACGCCGCCCACCAGGCCTTCTTTTGCCGTATGGGCAGTGAAGGCGGCGTGAACCGGGTCATACATCCACAGCCCCTTGTTCGTCCCAATCCAGATGTTCCCCTGACGGTCCTCCAGCAGCGAGTAGCAGATGCATCCGCCCAGGACCGAATCACCCGGCAGCGTCACATAGCTGCGGCTGCCCATGTCATAGCAGTCTATGCCCTGGTAATGCCCTATCCACAGCTTGTTGCCCCGTCCGCGCATCATCACGTTGACCCAACGGTTCTTCAACGCGGGGTCGATGTCCGCCTGCTGTCCGTCGGCAGGGGTCAGCGAACGGTCGCCGATGGCAAAGCAGTTCACGCCGTAGCCGAAGTCGGCTACATATAAATAGTGTCCCGACTCGTCGGTCACCAGACTCTTGATGCGCCGGAACGACTCCTTGAACACCGGTGTAGCCGTTCCCCGACGGAGGTCCACCTCCAGCAGTCCGTGTCCGTAGGTCCCCACCCAGAAGGTATGGTCGTCCTTGCGACACGCCGAGATGACCGTCTCCTTCATCGGACACCGGAGCGTGAACCGCCCCTGTTCGTCAAACGAGCCGAAGCCCGCGGGGCTGACTCCGCCCCAGACCGTCCCGTCGCGGTCAACATACAGCCCGGACAGCGACTTGCCCTCCGGCACCGCCCAGCTGAGGAAATGGTCCGACTTATAGGGTATCTGGAGCAGACCGCTCTGGAAGCAGCCTATCCAGACGTTCTTGTCACGGTCCTCGCAGAAGCATACGGCATTGGCTTCGGGCAGGTAGAGCCAGGGATTGTCCACGTCGACGGACTCCAGCCTCCCTTCTTCCCGATTGACCCGGTAGAAGCCCCGTCCGTAGGTCGCCACGTACACCTCGCCGTCAGACAACCTGCCGATGGCATGAATCTGGTAGCCGTCAGACTGACGTCCGCCCAACGGCACAAACTCCTTTCCGCCGGGAGCCAGCAGGTAGACCCAGCCTCCGGCAGCCACCAGGATGGTCCCGTCGGCAGCCTCGGTCACGTCAGAAGCATTGTTATGGACGAACAGTCCTTCAGGCAGACGCTTCCACTGTCCGTCCGCGTCCTTCTTAAGGGCAATCAGCCCGTTCTTCGACGTGGCAAGCCAGAGTCTGCCCTCAGCATCCTCAAACATGCGGTTGATGCCGGCTGGAGAACCGGCAGCCTGGTTCAGCGCCTCGTAACGTGAAAGCTCTCGGGTGTCTTCATCCAGCACCCCGATGCCGTAGCCCGATGTTGCCACCAGCAGTTCGCCCGAGCGCAGGGACAGGACATCCTGGATGCTGGGATAGACCACATCGTGAAAGGGGATGCTCTCGAAGCAGTTATGCACCGGGTCGTAGCGTTGCAGGCCGACGTTCGTCCCCACCCACAGACGGTGCTGGCGGTCCTCGCAGAGCGACAGTACATTGTCGTCCATCAGCGACGAGGGGTCGGACGCATCGTTGTAGTAGCCTTCGAAGGTCATCCCGTCATAACGGTTCAGACCGTATCCGGTGGCTATCCACAGGTAGCCCCGGGAGTCCTGAAGCATGTCGGTGAAGAGGCTGCACGACAGTTTGTCGGAGCCGTAGAAGCGGACATCGCCCGCCAACGCGGGGCATAAGGAGAGCAGGATGACAAACAGGAAGGCGAGGAGTTGTTTCATAGTTCGCTTACAAGGTTTGAATGAGATGCTGCAATATTAAACATTTTTCGCTTATCGCGAAAGAACGGCACGCGCAAATTGCAGCCGGAACACCCGATTTGTACAGCACAAGGGACTGCCGACTGCCCGTGTGAAACAAAATTAGGCGGTTTTTGTAACCTCAACAAAGCAGAATGTAACATTAACAAATAAATGTGTAACGTTTCAGACCTCCCCTACGCCCGTAAAACCGTACCTTTGTAGAGACATGAACGAATCATTAACATCGAACAACCAACCAGCGATATGAACAAACTATTTCTCTCCCTTGCCGTGCTGTCACTGAGCGTGGCTTCCTTCGGCGCCGAGCCTTTCATCACCTTCCGCCCGGACGCGGGTAGCTTGCCTCTCGTCCGTGCAGGCAAACCGCTGCCCATCCTGTCCGACGAACAGGAGGCGGGCATCCGCATGGCACTCGAAAGCCTCAGCGCGGACTTTGCCCGGGTGACTGGCACACGGGCGACACTGACCGCCACCCCGTCGGACTCCCTGTGTATCCTCGTGGGCAGCCTGGAGTCGCCCCTCATCCGGCAACTCATCAAAGACAAGAAACTCGACGAAAAGATGCTGAAGGGCAAACGCGAGACGTACGTCCTGCAGACGGTCGACCGCCCCACGGAGGGCGTAAGCCGGGCACTGGTCATCGCCGGAAGTGACAAGCGGGGCACCATCTACGGCATCTACGAGCTGTCGGAACAGCTGGGTGTGTCGCCCTGGTACTGGTGGGCAGACACGCCGGTGGTGCAACGGACGGACGTGTATGCCCTGCCCGGCAGCTACACCGACGGAGAGCCTGCCGTGAAATACCGCGGCATCTTCATCAACGACGAATGGCCGTGCATGGGCAACTGGGCTCAGGACAAGTTCGGCGGCTTCAACAGCAAGATGTACGCCCACGTGTTCGAGCTGCTGCTCCGTCTGAAAGGCAACTTCCTGTGGCCCGCCATGTGGGGTTCCGCCTTCTATGCCGACGATGCGGAGAACAGCGCACTCGCCGACCGCATGGGCATCGTCGTCGGCACGTCGCACCACGAGCCGATGGCACGCAACCACCAGGAGTATGCACGCAACCGCGACAAGTACGGTGCGTGGGACTACCAGACCAACACTGAAAACCTGAACCGCTTCTTCCGCGAGGGCATGGAGCGTGTCCAGGGGACGGAAGACCTCATCACCATCGGCATGCGGGGTGACGGTGACGAAGCGATGGGCGAGGACACGAACATCAAGCTGCTGGAGCGCATCGTCAAGGAGCAACGCAACATCATAGCCGACGTCACCGGGAAGTCCGCGTCAAAGACTCCCCAGGTGTGGGCGCTCTACAAAGAGGTACAGGACTACTACGACCAGGGCATGAAGGTACCCGACGACGTCACCCTACTCTTCTGCGACGACAACTGGGGCAACGTCCGCCGTCTGCCCGACCTCGATGCCAAGCCGCGCAAGGGTGGATACGGCATGTATTACCACTTCGACTACGTGGGTGCTCCGCGCAACTCGAAGTGGATAAACATCAGCCCCATCCCCCGCGTATGGGAACAGCTGAACCTGACGTATGAATACGGCATCCGCGAGTTGTGGGTGGTCAATGTGGGCGACCTCAAACCGATGGAGTACCCCATCGATTTCTTCCTCGACATGGCGTGGAACCCGCGCCGCTTCCATGCCGACAACCTGCGGGAGCACACCGAACAGTTCTGCCGCCAGCAGTTTGGCGACGAGTATGCCCAAGAGGCTGCACGCCTACTGTGGACCTACCCGAAGTACAACCGCCGCGTCACCCCCGAACTGCTCAATGCCGACACCTACAGCTTCAACTACGGTGAGTGGGAACGGGTGGTCAACGAATACAATACGCTGGCACAGGACGCCGAGAACCTCCGCTACCGCCTTCCGTCAGCCTACCAGGACACCTACGAGCAACTGGTGAACTACCCCGTGCAGGCGTCCGCCAACCTCTACAACCTGTACTACGCCCAGGCCATGAACCGGCGACTTGCCAAGGAGCACAACACGGAAGCCAACTTCTGGGCGGACCGTGTGGAGAGCTGCTACCTGCGCGACTCGCTCCTGAGCCACCACTATAATAAGGTAATGAGCGACGGCAAGTGGGACCACATGATGGACCAGATACACATCGGCTATACGTCCTGGAACAATCCGGACCATCCCGTCATGCCAAAGGTGACGCGCGTGGCTGTCCCGACGGCTCCCTACGCCTTTGCCGAGACGGACGGTCATGTCTCCATCGAGGCTGCCCACTACACCCGCGCCATAGCCGACGGTCAGACCCGTTGGCAGGTCATCCCCGACCTAGGCAAGACCCTGTCGGGCGTCACGACGCTGCCGGTGACGGAAAGCCCCGAACAGATGCAGCTGGAGTATGACATCGACTTCGCCAAGGGCGGCACCGTGGAAGTGACCCTCCTCCTCGCCCCCACGCTCAACTTCAACCACAACAAGGGCATGCGCTACGCCGTCAGCTTCGACGGAGGGGAAGAGCAGGTAGTCAACTTCAACGGACACTACCGTGGCGAGCTGGGACGCTGGCAGGCGAACCCCATCATCGAGTCGAAGACGAAGCACACGGTGGGTACCGGCAAGCACACGCTGCGCATCCGTCCGCTGGATGCCGGCATCGTCTTCGAGAAGATACTCATCGACTGCGGCGGACTGAAGCCCAGCTACCTGGGTGCGCCGGAAACCTTGAAAGACTGAGAAATCGCAAAACATCCAATACGAGCAGACTCCCCCGACGTGAGTCGTGAGGTCCGCGCCATCAGAACCGGACACAGGGACCGCCCTCCGTAAGCGTGCCCCTGTGCCCGGTTTCTGTTGTGCCTGCCGGAAGGGGAACAGTCCCTGCTGACAAAATGTCAAACGAAGGCCTCCACAGTGCCCTTCCTCGCACCAAAATACGGTTTGGTGGATTCCGAGGCCCTTCTCAGACAATTCGCAAAATACACTTTGTCACCCTATTCAACCGAACGCAATCCCTTTGGGAGGTTTACCACCTTACTCGCTTTCCAACAGACATCCGACCTTCCACATCCCCCACTTTCTGAAATCTTCCGATTTGTTGACGCAGCACACCTTCCAGCGAATGAAACTCCGGATTTTTTGCTTTCACTTTCCAAAGATTTGACTTCCGCAGACGAAACAATCGTGTTTGGCAGGTGAAACTATATTGTTTGACGCGGCAAACGATATTGTTTGGCTCACGAAACAATATTCTTCCGGGCACGTTTTGTCTGTTTTTCGAAAACAGAATGTATAGTTTTCTAAAATA